>Ga0351933_1014_pt2 | contig 70311 bp, 52 predicted proteins | sample TotcelHT113001L9_FD_206841 | JGI IMG/M metagenome (GOLD analysis project Ga0351933, IMG submission 206841) | Enriched cells from coal bed in the Powder River Basin, Montana, United States - Total cells T11 rep2 HSBNCT.T11.300.1.L9 ... | reverse complement strand
TTCATCCAAGGCAAATTGGTAGTTCAGATACTGCCCGAGTGCTGTGTGAAAGGTGGAAAGATCAGACGTCTTGACAAAGGACTTGATCTCAACCGCGATTTTCCGATCGTGTCGATCGGCAGCAATCAGTTTCTCCGCCCCAAGTCAATTCCCATCGGAAGGTCACCAACTCGAATCGGATACGGATCATGCGTGATCGTCCATCCGTCCCGTTCAAGCGATCGTCGAACGGTCTCGTGGCTCGTATCTCGCCGTGACATCTCGTAGCTCCTTTCCCGGGAATTGTACCGCAGATGATGGTTCGGAACAAACCGTAGACGGGGAAATCGGGCCTCCTGATGGCGCGCGTGGTCGAATGGTTGGGCCGAGAACGACTCGGCAACATACCCCAATGCAGCTGTTTTTGTGCTGTGCAAAGTGAGTCCTTGCGCGCACCGGTCAGGACAGACCCAGGCACGTTGCGGTGTGTCGCGAATTGGATTCGCAAGGGCCGCGGGAGTTCATCGCAGCAAGCCGTCAAAACGATGACAATCGCGATCTGGCTTGCGTGGGATTAACTCTTAAGGTGTAGTATTTCGAACGGCGCATGTTCCCAACAAACGTATGGACGAGGTGACAGACGCCGAACAACGACCGGTTTTGGCACTCGACCACTGGCCCGGCCCACCGCGTTGTGGATCGCCACGGCACGCGCCGCCTTTGTCACATTCGTAACTCCGCATGACGCATCGGAAACGTCCCATCGGCCACTTCCTGAATCCTAATGCCAGCCCGATCGTCGCCTCCGTCGCGTCGTCACTCTCAACTTCTTGCCCGCCGTCAATGGAACTTCAGTTGCAGGCAAGCGTCCGACGCGGCCGACTTCTGGGGCGCGAGTTCACGGAGTTGGAGCCGCCGGCCGTGATCGGCCCGGCGACGGAGGAGGGGACGGTCGCAGTGGGCCGTGTGCAGTTTCGGGATGACTAGCGGCTGGTACGCTGACGCGGCCTTTGGCCCGCCGAAACCTATTATGGGGTCAGGGCTCAGACGTCCAGAATTCAATTTTCGCGGGGACACCGTTTCCTGGTGGCGATGACGATCGACCGCGAAAATTGAATTCTGGACGTCTGAGCCTGGAAGATCGCCGTCGGCATCTGTACATCGCCGGCAAGACGAGCGTGGGCAAGACGACGCTGATCCTGAACATGCTCCTCGGATTTACCTGCCGAGCTGTCGTCAGATTGTTGGCGCGACCGAAAGTGCTCAGGTCGATGTGACCTGTGCTCGCAAGCCGGACACGTTCTGATACCTCAGCGGTGAGCGAAAAGCGGCTGGCCCGCGTGCTGCTCACCACCGCGCTGAGCGTCATCCTCTCGTACCCGCTGACCGCCATTCCCGTTACTCACCGCCCGCCTCCTGCGCCCATTCAAGCAGCTTGCGTTGGAGTTCCTCTTTGCTGGGCAGATACAGCTGGTACTCCCGCGCGTGGATGTTGGCATCTTTGGGCAGCGTGATTTCGACCAAGGCCCCGTTCTTCTTCTTGCACAAGATGATGCCCACGGTGTCGTTTTCGTCCTCGGTCTTGACGGCTCGGTCAAAGAAGTTGACGTACATCTGCATCTGGCCGAGGTCCTGGTGGGGCAGCTTGCCGAGCTTGAGGTCGATCAGCACGTAGCACCGCAACAAGCGGTTGTAGAACACGAGGTCGACGAAGAAATGCTCGCCGTCAAAGGTGAACCGCTTCTGCCGGGCCTCGAACAGGAAGCCTTTGCCCAGTTCCAGCAGGAATCGCTCGATCTGGCTGATGATGGCCCCTTCCAGATCGGATTCGGTATAGCGGGCCTGTTCGGACAGGCCGAGGAATTCCAGGACCAGCGGCTCCTTGAGCAGGTCCTGCGGCTGGCTGACGATCTGCCCTTCCCGCGCCAGGCGCCGAACTCCCTCCTTGTCGCGGCTCAGGGCCAGACGTTCGTACAGGCCGCTGTCGAACTGGCGCCGCAGTTCGCGCAGGTTCCAGTTCTGGTCGGCGGATTCGATTTCGTAGAAACTGCGCTCGTCCGGATTCTTGATACCCAGCAGAAAGACATAATGCGTCCAACTCAAGCGGAAGGGCCGCGCCTGGGAGGTCTTAGCGGCCAATTGCCCAGTTTGCGACTGGGCAATTTCGGCCTCATTCCGCACGATGGTCAATGATTGCCCAGTCTCTGATTGGGCAATCGGCATCCGCTCCTGATAAGCGAGAAAGAACCGGCGCATGTACTCCAGGTTGCTTTTGGAGAAGCCGCGGCCGAACTCCGCCGTCAGCTTCTCGGCCAGCCGCTTGAGCACCTCCTTGCCGTACTTGGCCCTGGTTTTCCCTTGCTGTTCGTGGGCCACAACGTGTCGTCCGATTTCAAAGTTGGTGCCGATCTGGGCGCCAAGCTCGACGGAATCAAGCAGGCCGCCGCGCTCGACAAGCAGGTCGATGAGCGACTGGCCAAGTTCACCGAGTTGTAACAGTCGGGCAACCTCAGCGATCCCGTGATCGACTAGGCGGCCCGGTTCGAGGGCGACGACGATCGCCTGCCCATGCAGGCGCCCACGGACATCCCGCCACGTTGAGTCGTACGACGGCTTTCTGGGACCGATGTGTCGGTGAATCGCGAGCGCGGGGAATCAGCCGAGGAAAGTGCCAGGAATGGAACTGCAGGGACCAGCGACCGCGTTCGGCGCGTCCACGGAATGTCGCTGCGTCGAGCCCACGCGCGCACTCACGCACGGGCAACCGCGAGTAGGCCCATGCGTGTTGCCGTCAAAATGACGACGCGAGGGGTCGGCTGCTCCCGATCGAAGTTACTCGGGTGGATGTGACCTGAGCGCGCAGGGACCGCCACTGATCCGAGAAATCGCCGGTTTGATGGAATTCTCAGAAGATGTATGGCCACAGACGCTACGCTGGCGGGCAGTGTCGCAACGCAGTCTCTGGTTAGTCACCGACGCCTGTCACCAGCCGATCAGCAACTCGTCCAAGTCGTTCCGCTCGTCTTTGGCGCGATAATGCCAGCCCGATCGTCGCCTCCGTCGCGTCGTCACTCTCAACTTCTTGCCCGCCGTCAATGGAACTTCAGTTGCAGGCAAGCGTCCGACGCGGCCGACTTCTGGGGCGCGAGTTCACGGAGTTGGAGCCGCCGGCCGTGATCGGCCCGGCGACGGAGGAGGGGACGGTCGCAGTGGGCCGTGTGCAGTTTCGGGATGACTAGCGGCTGGTACGCTGACGCGGCCTTTGGCCCGCCGAAACCTATTATGGGGTCAGGGCTCAGACGTCCAGAATTCAATTTTCGCGGGGACACCGTTTCCTGGTGGCGATGACGATCGACCGCGAAAATTGAGTTCTGGACGTCTGAGCCTGGAAGATCGCCGTCGGCATCTGTACATCGCGGGCAAGACGACGCTGATCCTGAACATGCTCCTCGGATTTATCTGTCGAGTTGTCGTCAGATTGATGGCGCGACTAGTCGGCGCTGCTCCCGACCGAAAGTGCTAAGGTGGATGTGACCTGAGCGCGCAGGCGTGCTTGATTGCTGGCGCATTTGCGATGAACTGAAGGAAACCAGACCGAGGGGTACGGCCATGCCATGCGGATGTGGACTAGGCCAACAGTCGTCCCACTCGTTGCAGAGTCGGTGGATGTGAGCGACTCGCGCTAATCGGACTTCCGCCGCCCCGATAAATCGCTGTTTTGATAGGATTCTCAGAAAAACGACGACGACAAGGCGGTGCAGATGTCGGCTGGGGGGGCCGCGACATGAATTTTGGCGATTCCCACCAATTTTGGCGATTCCGACGTTGCAGCCCCTGCCGAGCGATACAATGCACCTTCTGGCCAAGCAAATCCGGCCCGAGAATTACAGCGTTAGTCCTTTTGTTTCGGAAACCAGACCATGCCGATCCCACACACGAAGTCGCTCGCCGTATCCCTCATTCTGATCGCCATCTCTACGCTGTGCGTTGCCGCATCGGATTTGTCCCTCGACGAAGCACTTACGATCTTAATGCGGTCTCGCGAGGAACGCCATTTGAAGGAAGTTGAACAATGGCAGTCCCTGATGAAGACCGTGACATGGTGGGACAGTAACCGAGAACACCGCACCAAAGCGAGTTACATCCACTCAACTGAGAATACCGTCACGTTACGCAAGGCCACCGGCGAAGATGTCACCGTCCCCATCGCAAAGCTTGATTTTCACAGCCGGGTGCGAGTCAGTCAAATCCGCAAGCTCGAAGGTCAGCTTCGCGAGGACGCAACAGCCTTTCTCGCCACCGAAGATACCAAGCGAGGGACGCGTGAGAAGGCAGATGAGGCCAAACGAAAGGAGCATGCCGAAATGGAAACGATGGGCGACGAGGCCGGACGGCGCCTTGGTTACGGGGGAGGCGTTCTGGAATCGCCCCCTCTCAAGGCTGATGTTTCTATTGGGAAAAGCGAGGACCCGGATTCCAACGTCACATCTGATTCAACCAATGCCCCACAAGCCCTCAGAAAACTCCTCGCGAAGGTGACCGCCATTTCACCTGAGGATTTAACCCGGTATGAGACGTTGCTCCGCGATCCAACGCCAATTAATTTGCTTCTTTATCACGCCAATCAGGGCCCGCCCGGTTCTACCTGCGCCGAAGTTCAAGAAGCGATCAACCTGGGCCTGGAAAAGCCGGCCGTTTCCGCGCTCATCAAGTTAATACAGGAAACGAAGAGTTCAACCGACAAGGCCGAACTACTCAGTTGTGCGCAATCCATTAAAGCCTTGGGCCAGTTTTCGTCTTCTGCGAGGGAGGCCGCCCTACTCTTAGCCGAGCTTCAGAATCACAAAAATATAGCGGTGAGATCGGCGGCCGAGTATGCCCTCTCGGACCTCAATAGACCAGAGCATCCGGAATCGCCCAAGCCGACTAACACGCCGCCCGCCCCGATCGGCCAGGCTGCCAAGGGGCCGGAGCCACTGGCCGCCGGACGGCTCACCTTCCAGGTAGAATCCGTCAAGACCCAGAAGTCCTACGAGTACAGCGACTATCGAGGAAATGCCAGTATTACCGCCAAGGCTGCTCATGACACGCTGCTGGTGGTTAAACTCTGCGTTCACAACGCCGGCCAAGAGTGGGAAACGTTCTCCTCGTCGTCGTTCGGGATGGTGGACAAGGACGGTAAGCCGGTGGACGCGACGTTCCTGGGCTTTGGGAATAACGTCATCGCATCCGGCGAAATCGGCATTGGGACAAACAGGTCCGATGGCGACGGCAACACCTTCCTCAAAATCAAGGGAAGGCTTGACGCTAATGATCCCAAGAATACTCTCGTTGACTGGGAGCTAGCCCCCGGCAAGATCTACACGGAGGCGTTCTTATTTGTGATCCCCGCCCAAACGCTGGGGGCTCGGTTTGAAATGGCGAAGAACGTCCGCCCAAGCGGCGTTTCAGCCGAAGCTGGCGCGAACCGCAAAGCCAAGGTCGGAGACTGGGTCCAGTACGAAGAAACCGTTGAAACCATGAACTACAAGACTCGCTGTACGGTCAAGCTTACGGTAACCTCCGTTGATGATGCCACGGGATCTCAAACGACATCGATCGACCAGAAGATCGAAGGCGACATCGAGTTCATTCAAAGTGCGAAAGCGTCCGTAGACGTTTGTCACCGATTGCTCGTGGCTAACTCGAAATCTGCACCGGCTGGGTGGGCCAAGCCCCGCGAGCTCAAGGAAAGTGAGGAAATCGTCATGGTGGGCGGAAAGGAATACAAATGCAAACGCATTGAAGCGAATGGTGAGCAAGGCAAAATGGAGTGGAAACGAAGCGTATTCCTTTGCGAAGAACTAGGGGGCATGGGTTGGGCCAAGTGTGAAGCCTCAACCCAATTAAAAGGATTCCCGGCTCTCAAAGTGTCACGGGTATTCTTGGCCGCTGGTCAGGCAAAATGAAGTCGTTCAAGGCTTGCTCATTCAACCAAGCCAAAAGGAGAGTGAGACATGCACAAAAAGCCGACTGTTATCCCTGCCTTGTGGCTCGCTCTCGGGGCCGTGGTTTTGATCCACGGTGCCGGACCGGCACTCGCCCAGAAGCGGAAACCCAAGAAAGAGGAAGCCGCTGAGTTGGAAAAAAAACTCCTCACGCTCCCCGCTGAGCCGCTGGATCGGGACTGGCAGAAAACGTGGCAACAGCACTTGCTCATTTCTTTTCTCAACGATCAGCAAGGACATCGCCTAGCGATCGGCGTCACCAATCAATCGCCTTGCACGATCAAAGTGTTGTCTACGAACGTCGATCACTTGGTAAAGGACGGCCGCGGGAAATTCGTTCCGCCCTGGAACATTCCGCCCTGGAAAAAGCTGTACGCTGGCACGAGGCCGGGATGGCCGATGGTTGCCATCAAGAACAACTTGTCCGGCTCGGTGATCGGAGGGTTGGATCAGCCGTTTGATGTGCTTTGCCAAATCGAAGTGCTTCCCAACGACCCGGAGGCCAAACCGCTTGCGCTCGTCGTTGTCCATATATACGGCACGGATTTCAACGGCCAATTTATCGCGGGAGACTACTACCTTTGTCGGCCGGAGGACAAAGACCAGGTTCAGAAGGCGATTGGGAAACACTAGGTATTTGGTCGACTTACTCCTGCGACGGGGCGAACGGTACGATTTCCGAAATTCAAATGGGTCTTTCGGTCCTGATGGACGCTATTACTGACGTACCGTAATCGGGAGATGAAAAGGCGGCCTGGAGTCTTTGCCCATTAACATCAACGTCTAACCTGAGCGGCGACATCGGTTTATTAGGAAACCTCTGATGGCAATTGTCGTTAACTGCACGTGCGGGAAGCAATTCAATGTCAAGGAGGAACTTGCTGGAAAGCGGGGCAAGTGCACGGCCTGTGGCCGAGTTCTCTCCGTCCCGACACCTGCGCCCGCGTTTGACCAGGAGAAGGCATCCCCTTCCCACCAGCGAGCCTGTCGGACGTGCCGGAAAGCCTTACAGCCCAACGCGGTCATCTGCCTGCATTGCGGCCACGACCTGCGCACCGGCAACCAATTGCCACACGCCGAGTCCACTCCACTCGCCGCCCCCCCCCAGGCCGCCCGCGAAGGCACCTGCCTCCACGGCGCGGCTTTGGATTGCCCCGGGGATGGCGGCACTTCTGTTGACAGCGGCGACACTCGGAGGCATCTGGTTCTTGATGCAAAAGGAACACGCAGCCGTAAAGACGCTTCTCGCCCAAGTGCGGGCTGTGAAAGACTCAGATGCGGAGCAGTATGAAAAAGCGATAGCGAGCGGACAGTTCTTGGAGATATTACTTGCTGAGGGGTCTTTACCGAACACTTGGGCTGAGACCAATGAAGTAAGAAAGCTTGGACTAGAAGGGTCCGCTACCTTTGCACTACTAAGAGTAATCCAAGAGAACCAAAATTCCACGAGCAAGAAGGATCTGCTGATTTGTGGACGAGCACTTGAAGCATTGGGGCGAATTGGACTCGCCGCCAAGGAGACTATCCCTATTTTAGAGGATTTGAGGAAACACAGAGCCGTAGCAGTTTCTGTTAAGACGAGCGTGGCATTCGAAGCAATTCAGGACGAGATTGAAGGAGCAGAACTGCAGGTCAAAGATCCCGTCTCCTTTGAAGATAGGCAGAGACTCCAGGGTAGTTGGAAGCCCGCATCATTCGTGGCGACGGGCATGCCACTGAGGAAACCCGAAAACAATGCTACTATGACTTTTACCGGTGGCAGGATCAGGATTGACGTCGAGAGTCTGCACAACAGCGGAGGATATCACCTTAACGCTGCTAAGCGAGCCAAAGAAATTGACCTTGTCGACACGAAGGATCAAGAGAACTTGTACGGCGTCTATAGCTTAGAAGGTAACACTCTAAACCTCTGCCTTGGGGAAGACGCGACCGAAAAACCTGAGTATCCAAAATGAACATTTCGCCATGCTACTCGTCCTGGAGAGGCAAGCGAAAAAGAAATAGTCCCTCTCAATCGTATCAAAAGCGCATCCTTGCCTAATCAGGTATTGTAAGCCGCACCTTTGTCTAGGAACTCAGTGATGACGGTTGAAGTCAAGTGTCCGAATTGCGAAACGGCGTATCGGATTGCCGAAGAAAGGCTGGGCCGGTCGGCACGCTGCAAGCATTGTGGACAGACCTTTCCCCTGGAATCGACGGAGGTTCGCACACCTTCCCCACCAGCGGCGCGGGAAACTGGGCGAGTGGGCGATGGCTCAACAGGCAGCAAACTTCCGCCGAAATTGGGGCGGTTTGAGATCCGCTCTAAACTGGGCGCCGGGGCCTTCGGCGCGGTGTATCGAGCGTACGACCCCTTGCTGGAGCGTGAGGTAGCACTGAAGGTGCCGCATCCGGGCGCGCTGGAAAGTGAGCAGGATAAGGCCCGTTACATGCGCGAGCCGAAGGCGGCCGCACAGCTTCGCCACCCCAACATCGTGCCCATTTTCGATGCCGGCTTCGATGGCGAGCATTTCTTTATCGCGTCGGCCTATATCGCAGGCCAAACGTTGCAACACGCGATTGAACACGAACGCCCCGACTTCCGCCGCGCGGCCTCGCTGGTAATGCAACTTGCCGCTGCGCTGGATTACGCGCACAAACAAGGGATTGTGCATCGGGATGTCAAGCCAGCCAACATCATGCTCGACGACAAAGGCGAACCGATGCTGATGGACTTTGGTTTGGCCCGCATCCGCGCAGCGGAAGACAAACTGACCCATGATGGCACCGTATTGGGCACACCGGCCTACATGTCGCCGGAGCAAGCGCGTGGCCAGAGCGACCAAGTGGGTCCCGCCAGTGACCAGTACAGTCTAGGCGTGTTGCTGTACGAGTTGCTCTGTGGCGAGCGGCCCTTCAGCGGCCCGCCGGCGCTGGTTATCGCGCTGGTCATCAACCAGGAGCCGCCGCCTTCGCTCAGTTTGAATCCACGGATTCCCAAGGACCTGGAAACGATCCGCCTGAAGGCCATGACGAAGGAACCCAGTCGCCGCTATGCGAGTTGCCAGGCACTCGCCGACGACCTGCGGCGGTGGGCGGACGGGGAGCCGATCGCCGCCAGACCGCAGGGTCTGGTAGAACTGGCCGCCGGGTGGGTCCGCCGCAAGCCGGCCGTAGCGGCTGCGGGGGTGCTGACGGTCGTCGCGGGGGTGCTGACGTTCGTGACGCTGGTGGTCGCCGGCCTGTGGTTCCGGGCGGCGGCGGCGCGGGACGACGCTGAGACCGAGCGCGAGAAGGTGGCCGCCGCCAAGGTCGAGGTCGAGACGGAGCGGGACAAGGCCCGAGACGCGACGACGGTGGCCGAGGACGCGACGAAGGCGGCCGAGGCCGCCCGGCGGGACGCGGATGAACAGAGGCAGAACGTCGAGCGTCTGAAAGCTCGGGTGGACCGAATGCAGTACGCCCGGACGGTGGAACTGGCCCATCGGGAGTGGCAGGGGAACAACCTGGTCCGCGCCCGCCAGATGCTCGACACCTGCGACAAGGATCTCCGCGGGTGGGAGTGGCGGTTCGTCCACCGCCTCTGCCACGCCGACCAACTCACCCTGGCGGGCGGCGGCGGCACCGGGGAGGCGAGGTTCTTAGGCGACGGTGCCCGCATCCTCTACGCCTGGGAAACCGGCGCTCAGGTCTGGGATGCCCGGACCGGAGCCGCCCTCCCCGGGCCGAAGGTCGATGCCGGCCGGGTTAACGCGGTCAGCCTGGACGGCACCCGGGTCGTCGCGACGGCCGGGAAGACGGCCGAAGTTCGGGATCTGACGACCGGGGCCGTGGTCGCCACCCTGGCCGGACCGCAGGAGTGGTTCTATCGGGCCGCGTTCAGCCCGGACGGCTCCCGACTCGTGGCGGCCGGGGTCAGTGACAAGGTCGCCCGGGTGTGGGACGCCAAGACCGGGGTTGAGGTGAGCGCCTTCACCGGCCACCGCGAGGCCATCGGATCGTTCGCGTTCAGCCCGGACGGTGCCCGGTTGGTAACCACCGGGTCCGGGGAGAATGAGGGCCGGGTTTGGGACGCAGTGACGGGGAGAGAATTGTTCGCCCTCAAGGACACTCGCCCGGACGGGCTGCACGATGCCGCGTACAGCCCGGACGGGACTCGCATCCTGACCACTTCGTACGGCGAGCCCACGGTCTGGGACGCCGAGACCGGGACCCAGCTGGTCTCCGTCAAGGCGGCGGGCCTCCGTCCGGCTGCGGACCCGTTCAGCCCGGACGGCACTCGGGTGCTGACCACCAGCGGCAAACTGGCGTGGGTGAGCGACGCGACGACCGGGGCCGTAATCGCCAAGCTGGACGGGCACACCGATACTGTCTGGGGAGTGGCCTTCAGCCCGGACGGTACCCGCGTCGCGACCGGCAGTTGGGACAAAACGGTCCGGGTGTGGGACGCCAAGACCGGCGCGGTCCTAAACGTATTCCGGGGACACACCGACAAAGTCCTCTCGATCCGGTTCAGCCCGGACGGTGCCCGACTGGTAACGGCCGCCCGTGATGGGACCGTCCGCGTGTGGGACGTCGCGGCTCGGATGGAAGGGTTGGCGCTGGGCACGTGGCCGGTCGGCAAGTACGACACGCACGGCTTGATGGGGACGGCCGTCCATTTCAATCGGGATGGCTCCCGCCTGATGAGTTGGGGCACGGGCGCAGTCGCGGTCTGGGACACCCGCACCGGGGATGTGATCCTCCACCAGAATGTGAACGCCAGCGTTCAGCCGGCGATCGTGTCCAGCGCGGACGGCACGCAGTCGCTCGTGTGCAGCCCGGACGGCACCCGGGTTCTGTGGCCGGACACCGTCCGTTCGGTCTGGAAGGTGTGGGACACGACGACCGGGGCCGAGGTGCTGACTTTCAAGGTGAAGGGGCCGTATGAGGCCGGTTCGGCGGCGTTCAGCCACGACGGCACTCGGCTGGCGCTCGCTACGCGCGACGGGGAGGTGCAGGTCTGGGACGGCGGAACCCTGGCGCCCCACAACCTGACCGGGGTTAACGATTCGAAAGTCCAGCTCACGCCGGACGGGAAGCGGGTGGTCGTGTTCGGCGGCGCAGACCATCGAGTGAAGTTATGGGATCCGGCGACCGGGGCAGTTACGGTCATCCTGGACCGTCGCCCGCAGAATAACCCGCAGTCGCTGCCGGGGGCACCGGAAATCGTCGCGAAGATCGAGTTCAGCCTGGACGGGAGTCGCGCGTTGACGATCTGGCTGGACGGTTCGGCCCGCGTCCACGACGCGACAACCTGGGCCGAACTGGTCATGCTGGACGGCGATCGGGACCGCTGGGCGCGCGCCGCGTTCAGCCGCGACGGCCGGCGGGTGGCTCTGACCGCGCCGGGCGGCGCCTGCATCTACGACGTCGGCACTGGAAAGGAGGTCGCAGCATTGGTCGGGCACGCCGGCACCATCCAGTCCGTCGCATTCAGTCCCGACGGGCTACGGGTGGTGACGACGGCCGCGGACGGCGCGCGGGTGTGGGACAGCCGGACGGGCGACCCGGTCCTGTCGCTGCCGGGGACCGAGTCGGGGGTGTTCAGCCCGGACGGCGGCCGGCTCGTGACCGGGGACCACACCGGGGTCCACGTGTGGGACACCGCCCCGCTGAACCGGGCGTTCGACATGGCGGCGCGGACCACGACGGCGGGTAGCCAGTAAGCAAGGGGCCCGGCGGCGAGAACAACACGGTGCGAATCTGGCGGGCGGCGACGAAGGCCGAGGCGGACGCCGCGCGGCAGAAGCCGTGATCCCTTGGATTGTCCTAGGTAGCGAATTCACTCTTCATGCGAGAAACCAAGTCGATGCCTGCCAGAATCACGCTAACGGTCACGCAGAGCGAAAACGCTGGCCAAGAGTTCGTCTTCGACGAGCGCACGACGTGTATCGTCGGTCGGTCGCAAGATTGTTACCCGCGGCTAGTGCCAAAGGAAAACCCACCCACGGTGTCGCGGCATCATTGTCTATTCGATATCAACCCGCCGGACATTCGCATCCGCGACTTCGGCAGCTTGAACGGGACGTTCGTCAATGGGCACTTGATCGGCCGGCGGGAAAAGCACCAGAGCAAGGAAGAAGGGGCGCAACTGAATCTGCCTGAGCATGATTTAAAGGACGGGGACGAAATCCGCATCCGCGAGACGGTGTTTCGCGTCTCGATCTACGTGCCCACGGTGTGCGACCAGTGCTCGGCGGAGATTCCCGACGAACAGCTTGTTGCGGCGAAACTCGTGCCCGGCGTTTTTCGCTGTGCGGCCTGTCGCGGCCGGGCGAAAATGGAAATCGCCCGCGTGCCTAGTAGAAAACTACCGCGGTGCGCTAAGTGCGGCAAGGATGTGGCGGGCGAAATCGGCGAGCATCGGCACGGCGACTATGTCTGTGGCTCGTGCAAGTCCGATCCGCTGGAGATTCTCAAGGTCATGCTGGAGGCGGCCAAGTCGGGCGACAAGGACTTGCTGAGTATCGAAGGCTACAGCATCATCCGGGAATTGGGGCGGGGTGGCTTTGGCGCGGTGTATCTAGCGCGGCATGACAGAAGCCGGGAGCAAGTGGCATTGAAAGTGATGTTGCCCGAAGTTGCGGCCGACGAGCGCGCGAAAGCCCTGTTTCTGCGCGAGATGCGGAACACGCGGGCGCTAAAACACCCAAACGTCGTCAACCTGCACGATTCCGGCTGTTCGCGCGGCACGTTTTTCTGCACGCTGGAATTCTGTGAGGGCGGCAGCGTCGACAAGCTGATGGAAGCGCGCGGCGGAAAGCTGCCGCTCGCCGAGGCGGCCCCGATCGTCCTGCAGGCGCTCGAGGGGCTCATCTACGCTCACCACGCCGAGATCCCGGAAGTCAAACTGGCCGACGGCCGGATTGTGCCCGGCCGCGGACTGGTGCATCGCGACCTGAAGCCGCACAACATTTTTCTCAAAGGGACCGGCAGCAGTTGCGTGGCAAAGGTGGCTGACTACGGCCTTTCAAAGGCGTTCGACGCAGCCGGCCTCAGCGGTCAGACACGCAGCGGAACCGCCTCCGGAACGCCCGTCTTTATGCCTCGGCAACAGGTGATCAATTTCAAGTATGCCAAGCCGGACGTGGACGTGTGGGCCATGGCCGCCAGCCTGTATAACATGCTAACCGGCCTCCGCCCTCGCGATTTCCCCAGGGGCAAAGACGTCTGGCAGACGGTCCTGGAAACCTCGCCCGTCCCGATCCGGCAGCGCGATGCGTCGATTCCACGAAAGCTGGCCGAGCTGATCGACTTGGCGCTGGATGACCGGAAGGAACTTCATTTCAAGACCGCCGCGGACTTCAAGCGTGCCTTAATGGGTGCCCTGTGACACTTAGAATCACTCACGCAGGGCTGAGTGACATCGGCCGCGTGCGCCGAAACAATGAGGACCGCTGGCTTGCCGACCCACAGCAGGGACTGTACGTCGTTGCTGATGGGATCGGCGGGAACATCGGGGGCGGGCTGGCTGCAGACATCGTTGTGGACACCTTGCCAGGTTTCGTCCGAAAGCGAATCAAGGATATAACGGACCTTGCATCTTCGGAGGCTGCCGCGAGACTTAAATCAACTCTGTCCGAATTCAGTAACCGCCTCCGTAGCGAAAGCCGCGGCGAGCCGGGCCTGGACGGCATGGGGTCCACAGTCGTATTGGTGCTGATCCGCAACACATACGCCCTGATCGCCCACATGGGCGACAGTCGGGCCTATTTTCTTCGAGATGGGACGCTCCAACGGTTGACCAAGGATCACACGATCGTCCAGTTGCTGAGCGACGCGGGCGAGATTTCGGCAGAGGAAACTGCCACGCATCCGGCTCGTGGGAGACTAACACATTTCGTCGGCATGGAAGGTGAACCACTACCGGAGACTCGGTTGCTGGAAATCCATCCCGGCGATCGTTTGCTGCTGTGTAGCGACGGATTAACGACCCTAGTCGGAGATCAACAATTGAGTTCAATAATGCGGCACGCCGGTCCTCCTGAAATCACATGTGTACGGCTGATACAGGCCGCCAACGAGGCTGGCGGAACGGATAACATCACAGTGATCGTTACTGATGTACATCCAGGTTAGATCGTCCCAACCCATTGCGCGTCCCGGCCCGCGAGGCAGACCCGGAGGCATCGGCCGCTCGTGCGGGCCCTGTGGTGCCGCGCGTGTTCTGATTTATCGAATCACACGTTCGCCGATCCGGTCAGCGGTCTGCTGCGGGCGGTGCGGCCGGACGATTCGCTGCACTGCCGCGTGGAGATCCGGGCGGTTCCGGCATCCGCTCTCGCTCCAGACGCTGCCGCCGCGGGCCGAGGCATTCGACCCGGAACGGGCGGAGGTCATCCGGCGCGTTGTCCGCAGGCACTTTACAGGTGACCGGATGGCGGAAGGAGTACAGCACGAATCCCGCACCAACTGTTGCGGCGCCGAACTGAGGGCCGAATGAGACGACGAAAACGGCAACTCGCCCTGCCCCGAGCGATTGCGAGTCTGAAAAAACTCACCGATCAACGCCCCTCTTTCGGCCCGCCTGAAGGGCAATTGCTGCCCCGGGTCGATCCTGAGCTCGAAATGAATCGCCGACCCATTTTCTGTAATTCCTCGGATTTACCCTCTTTGGGGTGAGTAGCGAGAGCAGAAAGCTTGCATTCGCCGAATAATCGGATATAAACAGCCGGTAGATAACAACGCTGTCCCAGAATCTGGCCCGCTCACGACTTTTTGAGATTTTGAAATGTGAGACGGCTTTTTGGGACTGGATTGTCTGCGGATTTGCCGAGGCGTGGCGTTCCCGGCTTCGTAGACCACAAAACGAACAGTTTTTGGGACGGTCGCGTTCGGCGTGTCTACGGAACATCGGTATCGCACCTCGCGGCGCACACAGACGCACAGAAGGCTTGCGCTCACGTGTAGGCCCTGCCGAGTTGTCGTCAGATTGTTGGCGCGACTGGTTGGTGCTGCTCCCGACCGAAAGTGCTCAGGTGGATGTGACGAATGGCACTAGATTAAGACGGCGGGACCGAATCGGCGGCCACCGCTAGCACGCGATTAGCCGGAGAATGGACCGCTAGCACAATGGGGCTGAGGCTTAAACTAGTGCCATTCGTGGATGTGACCTGAGCGCGCAAGCCGGACGCACTTCGAGGCGTCGCTGGAGGCGACCTACGCCAGCCGGGAACGAGCGTTTTCCATGGATCCAGGCGCCAGCAGGTTCAGCCCCATGCCCGTTCCCAAATGGGTCGTTTCGTCGAGCACGATGAGGATTCTTCAAAACCGGATATGCTTATCAACCGCTTGTCATCTGGGGCCGCGGGTGCCGATCTACCAGCCCGACGTTCGGTCAGTTCTCGACACAGCGGGGGCGACTCGGCGGTGTCGGCGTGCTCCGAGGCCCCGGCCAGATGTCCAGTGGTCGAGTGCCAGAACCGGTGGTTTGTTGGGACGTCTCAGGTGCGACGAGTTTTTGGGAAGAAATACATTCTCCAGCGCGGCGGCAGATTGTTTGCGCTTTCGAAGCGTGCTAGTATTAGCTCGTTCGGGGAAGTTGGCCGACGCGAGTTTCGCGATCGTAGGTGGCCACTGTCCAGTCCGCCGCCCTACCTCCGCCCCGACGCTTGCAGAGCCAGGTCCGCCACGCACCAGGTGGCACCCCAATGCGTCCCTTGCTTCGAGGAGTGGAACCATGTTCATCGGGCCATGGCGGAAACGCCGGAAAACACCACTCGCAGTGAAATGCCTCCGGAACCGGAAACGGCGTCTCTTTCTGGAACATCTCGAGCAGCGTCAACTGCTCGCCCCTCTGCCTCCTTTGGCGGTGGACGATATCGCGTCTACCGATTCGGATGCCCCTGTGACCGTCGATGTCCTGGCCAACGATTCGGCCAACGGGGGCACGTTCGCACCTGGCTCGCTCGCGCTGGTTTCCGGTCCGGCTCACGGCATGGCTGTTGTGCAGCAGACGATCTTGGACGTCGCCGATGACGGCAGTCCCGTCGGCGATGGACTCGGCTGCACGCTGGCCGGCGTCGTGGCCGCCGATGGCCAACGCTCATTCGCCGTCAGCGGCGCGGGCGACTGGCAGTTCACGGGCGCTCACGACCAATCGGGCAACTACACGCTGTTCGTCCAGTTCGGGGCGAGTGACATTTCCAACTTCGATCCCGCGGTGCACGATTTTCAGTTCCCCGGCAGCCTCGCGCCGGGCGAGGTGGATTTTTTCAACGTCCCGAACCCGGTGGCCGGCACGCCGTTTGTCGCCTGGATCGACAACACGGCGACCCCCGGCCTTGACACCCTCCTGGCAGTGCTCGGCCAGCCGCTCGTCGCGTACACGCCCGAAGCCGGCTTCAAGGGCACCGACCAGTTCACCTACACGGTCCAGAACACCGACGGTCAAGTCTCCAACCCGGCCACGGTCACGGTAACCGTCTTGAACCGCGATCCGGTCGCGAGCGACGACTACGCCTCCACCAGCCAAGAAACGCCGGTGGCCATCGACGTCTTGGCGAATGATGTGGACCCCGAAGGGAAAGTCGACGCGGCCACCCTCATCGTTTTCGCGAAGCCGATCCACGGCACGGCGGTGGTTCAACCGACGGCCCTCGGCTCAACCGAAATCCTCTACACGCCCGCCCCCGGTTACGTGGGCACGGATTTCTTCTTCTACACGGTGCGGGACGACGAGGGCGCCGTCTCCCGCGGAACCGCGGTCCAAGTGGACGTGCTGCCCGCCGAGGACCAACCGCCCATCCTCTCCGAATCCGTTGCCGCGACTCAGGAGAACACGCCGGTCGCCATTGACGTACTGGCCGGCGCATACGACCCGGACCTGGTCCTCGATCCCGCTTCGCTCGTGATCACCTCTGCTTCCACCCGCGGAACCGCGGTTGTCCAGCAGACGGACAACGGCCCCGTGATCGTCTACACACCGGCGACGGGCGTCTCGGCCACGCTGGTCGTCGACAATCCGGCCGACGTGGACGACGGCAACTACTTGCCGGGCCACTTGTCGCTCCGTGAGGCGATCCGCCTGGCCAATGCCGATGCGTACACGGAGACCTTTCGCTACGCGGCGCGGGACAACCAAGGCGTGCTGACCAACGAGGCCACGGCCACGGTCACCGTGGCCGCGAGCCCCACGACCATTACGTTCGCCCCTCGCCTCACCCGCTTCGGTCCAGCCACGCTCAAAGTATCCCGAGTCGGTGATACGTCCGAGGGGAATTCGGCGTTCGTGATCAGCACCTCCGTCACCATTGCCGGTCCGACGGGACGCCGTGGCATAACCTTGGCGGGTTCCGGCAGTGCTTACGATCTCCGGGCGTTCCTGGTGCAAAACAACGCGAGTCTGACCTTGCGGAATGTGGATCTGTCGCGGTGGGCAAGTGATGGGGACGGGGGAACGATCTACATCCAGTCGTTCGGCACAGCCGACATCGAACATGCAACCATCTCCGATAGTTTCGCCGCGGTGGACGGCGGGGCGATTTACAACGAAGGGACGCTAACGATTACCGACAGCGTACTTGCCCGCAACCGGGCGCGATGGGGCGGGGCGTTGCTCAATTACCGCAGCGCGACCTTGACCCGCACCACGCTGGCGAGCAACCAGGCTCTCGACGGCGGGGGATTCCACAGCGGCGGCGACACCTACCTATTGTCACCTAATGGGGCTGGCGTCGTTCTTACTGACTGCCGTCTCGTGGGCAACAAGGCCAAGGATAGAGGGGGCGCCTTCTTTGTTGGGGCCGCTGCTACTCTCCAACACTGTCTAGTCGTTGGGAACACCGCCCACGACGGAGGAGGCTTTGCCAATTTTGGCTGGTTATCCCTCGTCAACTCGACGGTCACGAGGAACTCGGCGGTCAATGGGGGAGGTGCCTACAATGGGGCTGGCAACGGTGCCTCTGTGAGCGCCGACGTTCAGGTTGGAGGAGGTGGTGATGACGGCACAATTCTTTCAATCCAAACTAGCGTCATCTCCGCCAATACCGCTGTACGAGGCGGCGGGCTGTTTAATGTGGGCACGTCTGCGGAATTGGTCAATTCCAGCGTGACCGGGAACCGCGCTATACTTGGGGGAGGGATCTTCAATGCTGTCGTTGTTCCCTTACTTGCTAACAACCCTCCCAGCTTGAATCTCAATCTCACCGGCACGTCCGTCTCGGCGAATTCTGCGGCGCGGGCGGGAGGCGGGCTGTTCAATGACGGCCCGGTGACCGTCAACGGGAGCACCCTCACCAGCAACGTGGCTCAACAGGGCGGCGCCATCTATAACGAGCGCGACTCGCTGGCGTTGACTGGTTCTACGGTCGCTGGGAATGTCAGCGGCCAAGGGCCGCAACTATTCAATCACCTAGGGGTGCTGGCGTTAACCGATTCCGCCGTTTCAGACCGCGCCCGCCTGCAATTCTTATCGCACCCGGGGCTGGCCGAAACGAACTACGTTGCCACCACCCCGGGCCTGCCCCCTTGGGGACAGACGCCGCCAGCCGGCACAAAGATCGTTTCGCGACAGGACGGTGTGCGGTACGCACTTACCGCGCAGGGCGAGTTGTGGCGGCAACTGCCCGGGTCCGCCTGGACTGTTCTCGATTACGGCGTGCGGGAATACAAGATTGCCCCCAGCGGCCACTGCTTCTGGCTTACTGACCGCCGAGAGCTGTACCAAGCTCACCCGGGTTACTGGGGCGGGTTGCGCGCCCAGGAGGTGCCGTGGTTCGCGCTGGATGGAAATGGAACCGTGTACTATAGCAGCAACCTTCCGGCGCCAGGCAATTCCGCCGCTTACGCCTCGCTCACCGCCCCCCTGCTCGACCCCTTCGTGGAGGCCGAGCCAAGCGCCGCCGCCACTCCGACGGATGCTGAAATCCTGCGGGCAACAGGCCTCGCAGGCGCCGCCATTCGGAACGTGCGGATCGTTCAAGAGAAGATTGTTGATTATAGTCGTGCCGCGCGGTTTTTCCCCGGTGTCGGACTGGGGCAGTTGCACGTGGTCCATTACAAAGTCACTGTCTACTACTCCACGGATTTCCGGCAAGACGCGCTGCATGCTATCTATCTCAGCAGGAACCACCTGCACCGATACGTCCCGGGCGAAGCCGTCGCCAGCGATGCTCCGAGCCAGTCGGCCCGGCAGGGCGAAGCGGAAGCGTGGTCCAGTGCCGCAGCGCCGGACATCGGCAGTAATGGCAAAATCGTCTCACTGACCACGGGCCCTGACGGCACGCTCTACAAGCTGGGCGGGGACTTCAACGGATGGCACGGAGGAGGTCAGCCGCCGCTGCCGCTCCCGCTTTGGCGGTTAGTTCCCGGTGGCAACTGGGAACCGTTCTTCCGGGTCTATCATTTCGCGGTCGCCCCGGACAACACGGTCTGGGCCCTCACGGCGGACCACGATCTGAAAAGGCTGCCCGCCGGTTCCTCCGACTGGTCCACGGTCGACACCGGCGTGCAGTCGTTTGCGATGGCCCCCGATGGGACGCTCTATGCGCTCAGCGCTGCGGGCGAGTTGCGGAGGTTGCTGCCCGCGGCCAGCGGCTGGTCAACCCTCGACAGCGGCGTACAGTCCTTCGCGATGGCCCCGGATGGGACGCTTTACGAGTTGAACGGCCGCCAGCAGCTCAAACGGTTGGACTGCCGGAACAAGTGGACGGTCCTGGACACGGGTGTGCAGTCGTTCGCGATGGTTGACGGAGCCATCGTCGAGTTGAACAGCCGCGGTCAACTCAAACGCCTGACGGGCCGGAGCAACTGGGCGCTCCTCGACAGCGACGTGCAGTCCTTCACGATGGCCCCCGACGGAACGGTCTACGCCCTGAATAATCGTCACCAGCTCAAACGGCTGACCGCCCGGGGCCACTGGACGGTTGTTGGCGTCGGTGTACGATCCGTTCAGGTTGCGCGCAACGGCGATGTCTACTCGCTCAACGAGCAGCGTGAGCTGAACCGGTTGAAGCCCAGCCAAGACTGGTCCACGCTGCAAACCGGCGTCGAGTCGTTTACAATCGACTCCGATGGCAGGGTGTACGCGCTGGACGACCAGCAACATCTTACGATGTACGGGTCGCTGGAAGGCTATTACTGGCTGGGCTCTATCGCCGCTGGCTCCCCACCGGTTGCCATGGACGAGCCGTCCCAGCTATTCGTCTTGCGCGCCGCGAACATTGTCCCACCGAGCGATGAGTACTTTGACTCCGAGACGGACTTCCCGTTCTCGAAAGAGGGCGCGGGCACTAAGTCAGCAATTGCATCCTCGGCCCCATTCACGGAGGTCAGCAGTTCCCCCCCGTTGGCCGCGGCGACGCCCCAAGGCGACGTCACTTCGCCCGTCGAGAACGCCCACAACGTGCGTATCTTCGTCGAGTTGCTGGCAGACGCGATCGACCCGCTCCGCATCTTCCGCAACGGCGGTCCGGCCCAACTGCACCATGCGTATTACAGATGCACCGTTTACTACACCACTGATTCGGACGTGGTTCAACAGCGGGTCGTCTACATCGATAAGGACCACCTGCACATGTATGGTGGCGCGGAAAGCGACGGCACCGATGCCGTGAATTCGGTCGCCCCAACCGAATTACACACTCCGGCCGTGCAGCTTCGCGACGACGCGTTCGACACGAACGCCGGAATCGCGGACGTTGGTGCGCCGCAGTCCAGCGTGTCCCTGTGGCAGAACCCAATCTTCACCTGCGACGTCGATGGCAATGGCACGGTGACCCCCGTGGACGTGATCACCGTGATCAACGAACTCAATCGGACCGGCAGCCGCGACCTGTCCGCCGCATCCGAGCCGTCCGACCAGTGGCCGCCGTATTGGGACGTATCCGGCGACGGCTGGCTTTCCCCCGCCGATGTGCTGCTGGTGATCAACGATCTGAACAACCAGACATCAGGCTCGGGTGTAAGGGAGGCGGTTGCAGATGACGCCGTGTCGCCGGAACCTCCGGACTTGTCTTCCTCCGACGTCCTGCCCATTCAACGATCGGACACAGCTCTCAAGAACGCGAGTGCGTGGGCGCCCACGGGCTTTCAGGTGGTCCCGAGCGCGGCGGCGGATAACAGGTCGACGTCAGCTGTGCCGCCGACGAGTCTCATGTGCAATTCGCGTCTCGGGACGGCGGGGCCGACGCGCTCGACGGATGAGCCCGACGACGCGCTCGCGGACTTGGATGAGATTTTGACGGATATTGCAGGGGATGTGTTGGAGGGTTGGGACGTCTTGTGTTGACCGCGATTCACCAAGAGCCCAGCCAGCCGCCTGTTGTCCGTCAGCCAGCCCCAGGGCGTCCAGATTGGGCGTGCATCACAGATGTGCGATCGCCTTCGTCCTGTTGTCATCGGGGACCAGCGAGATCGTGCCCCCGGATACGGCGGACAAGCTCGTCGATCGCTCGGGCGTCGTACCCGACGGCGGTTCCCGAAAACGTTCCTTTCTCACGCCGCCACCGCCGTGGGAGCCAATGGCACGTAACTCCAATGGCTGCAGTCCCAAAAAGCCGTCTCACAATTCAAAGTGTCGAGAAGCCGTCGTGCAATCAGGGTTCTGGGACATCCGCCGTTCTCCTCCACCTGTGTAAGTTAGCTCTGCCGACGGGCCGATGCAATACCTTGCGGTCCAGAAGGGCGATTTTTCTCATGGGCCTGTAGAACCCCCTGCCGGCGTCATGCCGCGGGTCACCGCCGCCGCCCCCTTGCGCGCACAGGTCTGACCCAAGCAAGTTGCGGTGTGTCGCGAATTGGATTCGCGAGGTCCGCGGGAGTCCATCGTAGCGAGCCGTCAAAACGATGACAATCGCGATCTGGCTTGCGTGGGACTTACCTTGAGCGTGGGGAATTTCGACGGACGCATGTTCCCAACAAACGTATTGGCCCAGGTGAAACACAACGAAAAAGGACCGGTTCTGGTACACGGTCAACGGCCTTGAGACCGGCCTCTTGCCAGAGCAACGTTTGACGGTCGCCTTCGGTGTTACCCGCGTTCGGCTGCCGATTTCGACCCTCCTTCCACCGGATTTCATTCAATTTCCAAACGTAAGAGCGGCCCATCTAATGTCGCGCGGTAGTCGTTCAGCACATCGCGGCCCAGCAGAACATAGGGCTCGTCGCGACTGGCGACGACCCGGATGACTTTCGGCGTGGCCTGCCTCAACGCCAACTGAACCAGGAACGTGGAAACCCAACTGACGCGACCGTCGAATTTGCCAATGGGCACCTCGTCCAAGGGGATCAGTTGCAGTTCTTCCGCGATCCGAGCAGGGATCACCGTGATGTCAGCCGCCGTGTCCAAGAGGGCCGGCAAGTCGGAGACGGCGATTCCGCGCTCGGGCGGCCGGACGGTGACATGCACAAACGGTGCCGGAGGCGTGAGCTGCTGGTTGTAGCTGTATCGAATCATGCTTTACGGGCCTCGCCAATGACTCGCGGGGAGGGCACCCGGAACATTCGCCACGGCTCGTCCGACACGAGACCCACATAGATCGGTACGTACCCGAACCGCCGGTACGCGCGCAGGGCTAATTCGACTTGATTCGTTCCGCTGGCGACGACTTGGCCCTCGTGAATGGCAACGTATTGGTCGCGGTACTGAGACACCAGCGTGGGCAACAACCGCCAATAGGCGGAGCGTTCTTGTTCCCACTTGCTCATCCCGTCAACGCATGGTTCGAGTTCGGGTGCCGGAAGCACTTCTGCCTGAATCATGCTCTTCTCCTTCTTCGCGACAATTGATCAACGCAGCATTCACTTGCACCTATCCCGTCCGCCGGGAAGGAACCGCCGAGTTACCCACTGCTCGTACCCGGATTATATCATCCGCAGCGTCAAGCAGACAGCGGCGTCTCCCTCCCCGACGACTCCGTCCGTCATGTCCTGGGACGTGAACGTGACCGGTTTGCGAGATTTCCATCAAACGACACGCGAATCGGTGCCATCGACGAATTCCGCGATGATGTGGTCCACACGCTTCGCAATCTGCCCGATTGCCTGCCGCCCCCGCTGCATATTCACAGTCTGCCGCTCGATCCGACCGACGCGGACTTTGCCGACCGCGTCAATGCTGTACCACCGGACGTCATGACCCGACGGCGCGACGAGGCGGTTCAGGGCCGAGAGGCGGCGTCGGACCCGGAGGCATTGGCCGGTCTTGCGGGCCCTGGGGTCCGCGCGGCCTTGCCATGTCACGTCCCGGTGCACCCGGCGGCGGGCCGCGACGATCTTCCGGGCCGGGGCGATCGAAGCTGCGTTCGCGTCCCTCGGGACCGCGCGGCGGCGGGCCTTGCGGTCCGGCCTGGGGTCCCGGCGGCAGGTCGTCCCAACCCATTGCGCGTCCCGGCCCGCGAGGCGGACCCGGAGGCATTGGCCGGTCTTGCGGGCCCTGGGGTCCGCGCGGCCTTGCCATGTCACGTCCCGGCGCACCCGGCGGCGGGCCGCGGCGATCTTCCGGGCCGGGGCGATCGAAGCTGCGTTCGCGTCCCTCGGGACCGCGCGGCGGCCCTTGCGGTCCGGCCTGGGGTCCCGGCGGCAGATTGTCCCAATCGCTCGCACGTCCCGGCCCGCGAGGCGGACCCGGGGGCATCGGCCGGTCTTGCAGGCCCTGGGGTCCGCGCGGCCTTGCCATGTCACGTCCGGGCGCACCCGGCGGCGGGCCGCGATGACCGTCCGGGCCGCGGCGATCGAAGCTGCGTCCCTCGGGACCGCGCGGCGGCGGGCCTTGCGGTCCGGCCTGGGGTCCCGGCGGCAGGTCGTCCCAACCCATTGCGCGTCCCGGCCCGCGAGGCGGACCCGGAGGCATTGGCCGGTCTTGCGGGCCCTGGGGTCCGCGCGGCCTTGCCATGTCACGTCCCGGTGCACCCGGCGGCGGGCCGCGGCGATCTTCCGGGCCGCGGCGGTCGAAGCCGCGTCCCTCGGGACCGCGCGGCGGCGGGCCTTGCGGGCCGGCCTGGGGTCCCGGCGGCAGATTGTCCCAATCCATGGCGCGTCCCGGCCCGCGAGGCGGACCCGGAGGCATCGGCCGGTCTTGCGGGCCCTGGGGTCCGCGCGGCCTTGCCATGTCATGTCCCGGCGCACCCGGCGGCGGGCCGCGGCGATCTTCCGGGCCGGGGCGATCGAAGCTGCGTCGCTCGGGACCGCGCGGCGGCGTCCCTTGCGGTCCGGCCTGGGGTCCCGGCGGCAGATTGTCCCAATCGCTCGCGCGTCCCGGCCCGCGAGGCGGACCCGGAGGCATCGGCCGGTCTTGCGGGCCCTGGGGTCCGCGCGGCCTTGCCATGTCACGTCCCGGTGCACCCGGCGGCGGGCCGCGGCGATCTTCCGGGCCACGGCGGTCGAAGCTGCGTCCCTCGGGACCTCCCTCGGGGCGTCCCTCGGGGCGTCCCTCGGGGCGTCCCTCGGGGCGGCGCGAACGCGGCCCCCGCTCGCCAGCCCGCGGATCGGGGCCCCGCCCGTCACGCTCGACTTGGCCCTCGCCGCCTCTGGCTTCGGGCGGCCCGCTATCTTCCTCTTCGGCGGCTGCGGCTCGGCCAGCCGACAAGGCCAGCGTGCATGCCACCACGGCGGCGATCGGCACAGCTCGCCGTAGCCACCGCAGCCAAAAACTACTAAACCTGTTCACTCGCATCGTTCGTATCTCCTGTACCAAGGGGGGAAGGCGCGCACCGCGAACGCTCTGCACCATGCCAGCGTTTTGCGGATGCGCAGTTTCAGAAAGGGGGCAATTGATGACCGGCGGAAATCTTCGAACTAGAACTGAGGCTCGTCTTGCATCCCCAACAGCTCGGCGACCCGACGGTTGACGATCTGCGGCTGGGCTTCCTGGCGTTTGTCGATCGACTCGCGCAGCCGCTTCAATTCTTCTTCCAGCCGCTTTAGTTCCAGCCGTCGCCGCTGTTGCCGCGCTTCGAAGTGCTCCGTCACCGACTTTTCGAGCTTCTGCTTGATCGCCTCGCGCTGGTCTTCGGGGGCTTGCCGATACTGCATGGCCAGCTCCTGACTGTGCCTCTCCAACGTGAAATCCGCTTGCAATAACTTGTGCATCTCCGGATCGTTCTGTTCGAGCGACTGCCAGTCGCCGTGGGGCCAGCGGGGTGGGCCGGGCGGCATTCCCATTCCCGGCCCCGGCATTCCCATTCCCGGCGGTCCCCCGGGCAATCCACCGGGACCACGCGACGCATCGCCGGGCCGGAAGCCCTCGGAGAAACCGGGACGCTCAAACGGGCCCTTGCCCCGGCCACCTTCGCCCGGCGGACCGCCGTTCCTCTCTCCCGGCTGGCCGCCCGGCCGAGCCCCTGACGGCCCGCCGGGAACGTGCTCTCCAGCTCCGGCTGGACGGCCGAATTCATGAGGACCGCGCGGCCCGCGACCATCGAGCTTGCCCGGTGGGAATATCGGCCGAAAGTCATCGCCGGGCGCCTCGGACGCATCCGGCTTGGGCGGCACCCCTGGCTTGGGCTTCGCCCCAGCGTCCTGCGCGACCGCCGCACTGAAAGCCAACAGACAGGAAAGCAAACTCAGTATGCCTGGCAAACACCACTTTCGCCTGATCATCATGCTCTCTCCTATGGCAAAGAGGTTCACAAAGTGCCGTCTTCGATGTCCTTTTTGATTTCGTCCAGCCCGCGTTCGATTGCGCTAAAGCTGACCGCCTGGGCGTACCAGTCTTCGCGAACCCAAGCGGTGGCTTGAGCCACGGCAGTAATCTGATCGTCGAGCGCGCTGTCCCATTGCAACTCGTCCGGCACCGCGGCGATCAGCAGGTCCCGCTGGGGCTCGCTGTCAGCCCGCGCCAGTGCGTCCGGTGCGTCTGCAGCGTCCGCCACAACGTCCGTCGGCGCGCGGTCGTCCTGGGCGATCGTCGGCAGATCCATTCGCATGCCGCCCGACCCGTCGATCGACCGATAGGCCAGCGTCAGCCCGGCGGCGATCAACAGCGACGCAGCGACGGCGACGGCGACGGCCCACGCCAGCGGCCGCCTGCGGTGCGCCGCCGGTCGAGGCGCGACCTTCCCGTGCTGCCACGGCGTGTCTCCCGCCGGTTGGGCGTCTTCCAGCAAGCGGCCCAAGGTCAGCCAGCTGTCGCGCAGCGACGACGTTTCCGCGTCCAAGTCCGCAGGCACCTGGTCGCCCGGAGCCGTCGCCCGCTCCAGTCTGGCTTGCAGTCCCTTCGTTTCGTCGTTCACGGCTTGTCCTCCGCGAATTGTCTTCGCAGCATCTCCAGCCCGCGACGGCAATGACTTAATGCCGTGCTCAACGGGCAGCCGAGCGTTTCGGCGATTTGATCGAACGTCAGTTGGCCATAGTATCGCAGCAGCAGCACGCGCCGTTGGATCGGCGTCAGCTGATCCAGGGCCGTGTTCAGCCGCCGAGCGGCCTCGTGGGCAACCGCCCTGGCCGACGGATCTTCCGTGTCGCTCCACGGCTCGTTGTTCCGCCAGCCTTCGTCGCTCAACGTGGTCTCCGGCCGCGTGCGGCGGACGCGATCACAGGCCAGCCGGTCGGCAATCCGCAGCAGATAGGTCCGCGCATGGCCCTCTTCCCGGTATCGCTCGCGACCCTGCCACGCCCGGCAGAACACTTCTTGAGCCAGATCGTCGGCGTCGTCGCCGTGCCGCAGGATCCCCCGCAAATAACCGCGGACGGCGGACCCGTGCTCGCGGACCCACTCGGCCATGCGTTCCGTTTCCGATGATTCTCGACCGCTGGTTGTCATCGCTATCAGAATAAACGCAGCAGCGCGGCGTTTATTGCAGGGGACGAGAAAAATGACAAGTTTCGGCCATCCGGCAAAACAAGCGCAGCCGGGACGCCTAACGCGGATTGTCTAGCAACCCACGGAATGAAGAAATCCCTTTCTTCCGGTCGCCCAGGAAACGTTCTAGGCCAACGGCGAAGCCACAGGCCTGCCGAATGGATTCGTCTGCCTGTTACCCGTAGAGGGGGCCAAAATTCTTGCACGCGCGATAGTCGGTACCGATCGGATCGTCCCCACCGAACAGTCCCCACACGTGGGGACGGAAAATGGCCTCCTCCGGCACGTTGGACATTGCCACCGGGATCCGCAGCATCGCCGCCAGTGTGATCATGTCCGCACCGATGTGGCCATAGCTGATGGCGCCGTGATTGGCGCTCCAGTTGTTCATCACGCTATAGACGTCGCGGAACGCGCCCTTTCCGGTCAGACGCGGCACGAACCAGGTACAGGGCCAAGTTGGATCCGTACGGTCCATCAGCGCCTGGCTGACATCCGCCGGCAGGTCGCTGGACCAGCCTTCGGCGATCTGCAGCACCGGCCCCTGGCCCTTGACGATGCTGATGCGGGTCATGGTCATCGGCATGCCGCCTTCGGAAAGGAAGCTGGACGAGTATCCGCCGCCGCGGAAGTATTCGACGTTGGCCGGCTCCCACCGCGTGGCCGCCAGGCACGCCTCCGCTTCCTCCTGGGTAATCTCCCAAAAGGGCTTCATGGCCGGCTGGCCGTTGGCTCGCTGCTTGCCACAGGCATCCAAACAGGCCGCGCCCGAGTTGAGCAGGTGGATGAAGCCGTTGGCGTTCAAGCCGCTCATCTCCTTGCCGGTGACGCGTTTGACCGCCTCGGGACTCCAGTAGGTCCGCACGTCCGCAAAGAGCTGCGCGCGATTGGTCAGCAGGTACATGAGCAACATGCAGACGCCGTTGAGCGAGTCGTTCTCGGTTGCCACGATGTAGGGCGCGCGAAGGCCGTTCCAGTCGAAGGAGCTGTTGAGGATCGCCTCCAGGAAATCGCCGTTCGGCCAGTGGTCGGTCCATTGACGCTGCCCCTGGAAGCCCGAGGCGATCGCGTTGCGGCCGAGCGCCTCTTCGCCAAAACCCATTTGATCCAGTACCGGGTTGCCGACCATCAGGTCGCGCACGATGATCGCCATTTTGACCACGTATTCCCAGTCGGCATCCTTGGCGGCGCGCGACTTCTGCAACGCCTTCTTGTTCACATCCTGGCCTTCCTGACAGTGCTGCCTGGTCCACGCCAGGGCCTGTTCATACTCGGCCTGGTCGTAAAGGCCCTCGGCAATCCTGCGGTCCACCTCGCACATGTCGACGTTCTCGGTGCGCATGCCCAGATAGTCTTGAAAGAAGTCGGGGTTCACAAACGAGCCGGCGATCCCCATCGACGAGGTGCCGACCGAGAGATAGGATTTGCCGCGCATCATCGCTACGGCAAGACCGCTCTGAACGAACCGCAGGAGCTTTTCCCGCACGTCGGCCGGCACCGAGGTGTCGGTGCGATCTTGCACGTCTTGTCCGTAAATGCCATAGGCCGGTAACCCCTTTTGCGCATAACCCGCCAACATGGCCGCCAGATAAACCGCACCGGGACGCTCCGTGCCGTTGAAGCCCCACACCGCCTTGGGCAGACTGGGGCTGGTGTCCATCGTCTCCGTGCCGTAGCACCAACAGGGCGTCACCGTCAGCGACACGCCGACGTTCTCCCGCTCGAACTTCGCCGCACAAGCCGCCGCTTCGGCACAACCGCCGATGTTCGTGTCGGAAATCACGCACAGCACCGGCGAACCGTCCGGATACTTGAGGCTCTCGGAGATTAGACGAGCCGCGCTCTCGGCCATGTTCCTGGTCTGATCTTCCAGCGACTCGCGCACACCGCGCCGACGCCCGTCGATCACCGGACGGATACCAACCTTGGGAAAATCATTGCCGCACCAAATCGTTTTGCTCATAACAAGACTCTCTACGATGGCTCTCTGGAGCACAAAACATTCCGCAGGTCGGGACCGGGACACCGTGCAACGCGGCGAGGACGTCCTGCCCTTCTCAGACCAGGCCTCGTTTCGTCGCCCAGAAAGCCGCCGCCGTGCGGTCCTGTGTGTCAAGCTTGCGCATGATGTTCTGGACGTGTTCCTTGACGGTTTCCACGCTGATGCTCAACGAGTATCCAATTTCCCGATTGCTCAGGCCATAGGCCAGGTGAAGCAGGACTTGGTACTCGCGGCGGGTCAGCGGTACGTCATCTGCGCGCGGATCAGGCCGCGTCTGAAGCTTCGCTTTGATTTTGCTCAGCGGCGAATCGGCGGGCGACGGCTCCCCTCGGACGGCCCGTTTGATGCTGGCCGCAAAGGCTTTGCCCGGTACGTCCTTGAGGAGAAAATCATCGGCCCCCAGGGCTGCGGCACGAGCCACGTAAGTGGGGTTGTCGGAGGCCGACATGATGATCACCTTCGTCGTCGGCGAAATCTTCCGGATTTTTTCCAGGGCATCCAGACCGTCCATGTCCGGCATCAGCACGTCCATCAACAGCACGTTCGGCTTGTGCTTCTTGGTCTTGGCAGCGGCGTCATTGCCGGTGGTCGCCTCGGCGACAATCTCGATGTCCTCGCCAGAGAGCAAACTTGCCAATCCCTTGCGGATTACCTCCTGGTCATCGGCCACGATCAACTTGATAGCCATCGCCTCGAATCCTATTAAGTGTGTCAAATGTTATCTGGACAGAACTCTTAGCCATGAGAATACCCTTGCCCGCGACAAAAAACCAGTGGCTTCCGAAAAACGTTGACGACCGAATGGCCGGGAAATCCCCGGAGCGAGTTCGTATGAGAACTCCGGATGATCGGACTCGGCTTGGGCCTGCTTGTGCCGCCGGAGGGGCTTGTTTACCATCAGGTTTCAGGAATCGGGCAACGAGAGAACCATCAAGAGCGACCACCAGGAGCGATGTCCCATGAAACGTTTTTCCACCATCCTGGCTTGCGTAATCGGCAGCTTGCTGTGGCCCGTTCCGGCGGCGATGGCGACGGCGCCGAGCCGGCCGAACATCATTCTGATCATGGCGGATGACATGGGCTATTCCGATCTTGGCTGCTACGGCGGCGAGATCGCCACCCCGCATCTGGACGCGCTGGCTCAAGGCGGCGTCCGCTTTACGCAGTTCTACAACACGGGCCGCTGCTGTCCCACGCGGGCTTCGCTGCTGACCGGGCTGTATCCGCACCAGGCGGGTATCGGGCACATGATGGAGGACAAGGGCTTGGACGGTTACCGCGGGGATCTCAACACCCGCTGCGTCACGATTGCCGAGGCGCTGCGGCCGGCCGGCTACCGCACCTATATGGTGGGCAAGTGGCATGTGACGAAGAAGGTGAATCCGGCGGAGGAATCCGGCCGCCACAATTGGCCGCTGCAACGCGGTTTCGACCGCTTCTACGGGACGATCCACGGCGCGGGCAGCTTTTTCGATCCGAACTCGCTGACCCGCGACAACCGGCACATCTCGCCCTATGCCGACCCCGAGTACCGGCCGGACGCATTCTATTATACCGATGCGATCAACGACCACGCGGCGCGGTTCATCGCCGATCACGCGCGAGATCACCGCGAGCAGCCGTTCTTGATGTACGTGGCTCACACGGCCCCGCACTGGCCCATGCATGCCAAGGCGAAGGACATCGAGAAATACCGGGGCAAGTACGACGCGGGCTACGACGCGATCCGCGCCGCGCGCGTGGAACGGATGCGGGCGATGGGCCTGATCGACCCGCGCTGGGAGATCGCCCCGCAACAGGGCGGAACGTGGGATGCGGTGAAGAACCGGGCGTTTGAGATCCGCTGTATGGAGGTCTTCGCCGCCATGATCGACTGTCTGGACCAAGGCGTCGGCCGGATGGTGGCCGAGTTGAAGCGGACGGGACAGTTCGACAATACGCTGATTCTCTTCTTTCAAGACAACGGCGGGTGCGCCGAGGGGATGGGACGCCGCGAGGGCGACATCGTTCCCCGCGCGGACCAGCCGCCGCTGCCGCCGCTGGCCGCCGATTACCTCCAACCGAACATGATTCCCAACCAGACCCGCGACGGTTGGCCGATCCGGCAAGGGTACGGCGTGCTGCCCGGCGCGGCGGACACGTACCACGGCTATGGCGAAGCATGGGCCAATGTCAGCAACACGCCGTTCCGCGAATACAAGCACTGGGTCCACGAGGGCGGGATCGCCACACCGCTGGTCGCGCACTGGCCGGCGGGGATCCGGACGGCACCCGACCAAACGCCGGGGCGACTGGTTCGCGATCCGGCCCATCTGATCGACCTGATGGCCACGTGCGTGGACCTGAGCGGTGCCGTGTATCCCCGGGAGTTCGGCGGCCAAGCCATCCAGCCGATGGAGGGCGTCAGTTTGCGGCCGGCTTTCGCGGGGCAGCCGCTCGACCGCTCGCAGCCGATCTTTTTCGAGCACGAGGGCAATCGCGCGGTCCGCGACGGACAGTGGAAACTGGTCGCCAAAGGGCCTGCCGGTCGCTGGGAACTGTACGACATGATTGCCGACCGGACGGAAATCCAGGATTTGTCCGCCAGCCAACCCGAGCGTTTGGGAAGGATGGTCCGGCAATGGGAGGAGTGGGCGGTTCGAGCCCAAGTCGTGCCGTGGATTTGGCGGCCCGCCTATGGTGAGAGTGCCCCGGCGACGCCGGCCAAAAAAGCCAAAAGGAAACCCACGCCATGAAGACCATCGCCACGTTGGTGACCCTGCTGACGCTGTGCCCGACCGCCGCGGCGGCCGAGCGCCGCCCGAATATCGTCATGGTGTTCATCGACGACCTGGGCTGGGGCGACTTCTCCTGCTTTGGAAACACGCAGGCCAGCACGCCGCACATCGACCGCTTGGCGGCCGAAGGCATTCGCTTCTCGCAGTTCTATGTCAACGCGCCCCTCTGTTCGCCGTCGCGCTGTGCCTTGACGACCGGACAGTATCCTCACCGCTGGCGGATCACATCCTATTTGAGCAACCGCGCCGAGAACGAAAAACGCGGCATGACCCACTGGCTCGATCCGCAAGCCCCGGTGTTGGCTCGTTTCCTGCAACACAGCGGTTACGCCACCGGGCATTTCGGCAAATGGCACCTCGGCGGCCAGCGCGACGTGGGCGAAGCCCCTCTGATCACGGAGTACGGGTTCGACGAATCGTTGACGAACTTCGAGGGCCTCGGTCCGCGGCTGCTGGGCCTGTGCGATGCGCACGATGGCCAGCCGCCGCGGCGGCATGCGTTGGGTTCCGACAAGCTCGGACGCGGACCGGTCATCTGGTACGACCGCGCGTCGCTGACGGCCGGTTTCACGGGCGCTGCGATGGAGTTCCTGGACAAGGCTGCCGCGGATGACCGGCCCTGCTACCTGAACCTGTGGCCCGACGACGTCCATTCCCCCTTCTTTCCGCCGCTGGCCAAACGCGGCGACGGGACGAAACGCGACTTGTACCACGGTGTGCTGGAAACGATGGACGCCCAACTGGGCGTGCTCTTTGATCGCATCCGCAACACGCCCCCGCTACGCGATAATACGCTGGTCCTCGTCTGTTCCGACAACGGTCACGAACCCGGCGCGGGATCTGCCGGCCCTTTGCGCGGGGCCAAGACCACGCTGTACGAAGGCGGCGTCCGCTCGCCGCTGGTCGTTTGGGGACCGGGCCTGATCGCCGCGGACAAAGCCGGTCAGCACAACGAAACCTCCGTCTTTTCCGCGATGGACTTGGTGCCCTCGCTGCTGGAACTGGCCCAGGTCAGCCTGCCGGAAAATGTCGTCTTCGACGGTGAACCGCTGGCCGATGTGCTGCTGGGCAAGAGTGCCGACTCGCGCCGGGCTCCGCTGTTCTGGCGTCGCCCACCGGATCGAAAGTCCTGGGCCGGGCAAGGCATTCCCCCGCAACCGGACCTCGCCGTCCGCGCCGGCGATTGGAAGCTGTTTTGCGAATACGACGGCAGCAAGCCGGAATTGTACGACCTGGCCCAGGACCGTGCCGAGGTCACCAACGTCGCGGAGCAGCATCCCGAAGTCGTCCGGCGACTCACGGCCGACTTGCTGGCCTGGCATCAATCCCTGCCACCGGACAGCGGTGCGACGTACGCGAACCAAGGACCGAAACCCAAGGTCTCGGCGAAGAGTAAGGCAAGCGACAATTGAGTGCTTACCTGTCCGAGAGGTCCATTTCGAATGCCTGGTTGAGCCGAAGATGGTCAAAGGTCTCTTGGATCAACGGGCACAGCCCCCGCAGAACCAGTCGCCCGCCGGCGGCGTGAACGAGCTTGTTCAGCGACAGGAGGCGAGCAACGAAAGCACTGTCGATGATGTCCAGGCGGTGCAAGTCGATGACCACACGGGCGTGGGCGTTTCGGTGTACAAGTGCTTTGACCAATTGATCGACGTCCCACGGTTCGGGGGTTCGCCGGGGCAAGACCTCCAGTTCCGTCACGTCACGGGGAGCGAGTTGGCGACACCACAGATGATATCCGCACTCCGAACAGGGAGCGTCATATCGAGGCAAGGCAGGTTCGTAGGGCAAGGTGTTGCCGCAAATTGCGCAATGATAGGACGATTCTTCGGAGATTTCTCTGTCTCGACGATTCACCATCGGAACACTGCCATTGAGGGTAAGAAAAAAGCCGCCACGACACCCAGCATTATACCGATTTTTTGCGAGCACGACAACCGTAATTCGCAAACCGTTTGGGGGGCCTGCTGGAAAAGACCGCCTCCACAGCACGTTGTATCTGCCCGCACGCCAAACGGCTATTCGTTGTGGTGCCTGTCCCCTTTCAGCATGCTCTTGGGGGGGTGCGGGGGAAGAGATGTCGAGGCGCCAGCTGGGGAGCGGCGAGCGGAAAGAAACTCTGTTATAATCGCGGTGGACTTTGGTAATAACCCGCCTCAAGCAAAGGAATCCATAGATGCTCAAGCAACCGACCGGCTGCCCCGCCTTCTTGTTGACGGCAATTGTTTCGATTCTGACGCTGGCCGCCGTGGCTGGGGCCGACCAGCCTCAATGGGGCCAGCGGCATTCGCGAAATATGATCTCGGACGAGGTCGGATTGCCGGAACGTTTCGACCCGAAAACGGGCGAGAATGTTAAATGGTCGGTGGAGATCGGGACGCAGTGTTGGGCGACGCCCGTCGTGGCGGGGGGCAAGCTGCTGATCGGAACCAATAACGGCCGGCCGCGAGACCCGAAACACGAGGGCGACCGCGGGGTGCTGATGTGCTTGAACGAGGCCGACGGCAGTTTCCTTTGGCAAATGGTCGTGCCGAAGTTGGCGGAAGACATGTATTTCGACTGGCCGCAAGCCGGGATGTGCTCACCGCCGACCGTCGAGGGCGACCGGGTTTACATGGTCACCAATCGGGCCGAAGTCGTCTGTTTGGATCTGCACGGCATGGCCAACGGCAACGACGGTCCGTATCGGGACGAAGGCCGGCACATGGCCCCACCGGACCAGCCTGCGTTGGAGCCCGGTCCGACCGATGCCGATATCCTGTGGTTGCTGGATCTGCGCACCGCCGCAGGGGTCCGGCCGCACGATTCGTCCCACTGTTCGATCCTCGTCGACGGCCCGTACCTGTACGTCAATACGAGCAACGGCCTGACGAGCCGACACGACGGGGTGGATCGACCGGATGCCCCGGCGTTGGTGGTTGTGGACAAGGCCACCGGCGCCCTGATCGCCCAAGAACGCGAAGGCATCAGCCAGCGGATTTTCCATTGCCAGTGGTCCTCGCCCGCGCTGGGCACGGTCAACGGCCGACGACTTGTTTTCCTCGGCGGCGGCGATGGCTGGTGCTATGCGTTCGAGGCTTTGGAGCCGAGGGAGCAGGGGGCGGCGCCTGCCCAGACGGCGCCTGCTCAGACGGTGCCTGCCCAGACGGTGCCTGCCCAGACGGCGGAGTTGCCGGCGCTGCGCTGTGTATGGCGGTTCGATTGCGACCCGACGGCGCCCAAGGAAAATATCCACACGTACATCCGCAATCGCCGCGAGAGTCCCAGTATCATCAAAGGCATGCCGGTCTTCCACGACGGACGGCTGTATGTGACCGTCGGCGGCGACATCTGGTGGGGCAAACGCGAGGCCTGGCTGCAATGCATCGACGCCACTCAAACCGGCGAGATTACCTCCAGCGGCCTGCTATGGTCGTATCCTGTCGAGCGGCATTGTTGCACGACTCCAGCGATCCACGACGGTTTGGCTTACGTCGCCGATTGCGCCGGCAAAGTTCATTGCGTCGATCTTCAGACCGGACGCCCGGTTTGGGTACACGACGCGGGCGCCGAAACCTGGGCCTCGACGCTGGTCGCCGACGGCAAGGTATACATCGGTACACGCCGCGGAGATTTCACGGTCTTGGCCGCGGGTCGACAGCTTCGCGTCCTCAGCTCGATCCGCCTGGACGACGCCGTGATCAGCACCCCGGTCGCCGCCAATGGCACGCTGTACGTCGGGACCATGGGGGCGTTGTTCGCTTTGCAGTCGGGGGCGACGAGCGCACCGAAATGAACCTTTGCACCGGGATTCGACAGACGATGCCACGGCGGCCGAAATCACTTCACGATTCTCGCTGCTCGCCAGCAGGTCGATTTCTGCCCAAATCGGCAAGTTCCTTCGAACCGTTGCTCCGTCCTGCAATGGCCGGTTCGAAGAACCGGCGGTCCTGTTGGGCCATTTCCAACAGCAGCGGCGTAGGTTGGGCACGGGCGCCGAGGTAGTCGAGCGTGCCCAGCAGCTGGACGATCCGCGCCGCGCCCAACTGGTCTGCCCAGTACAGCAGTCCGCCTCGCGACTCGGGAAATCCGAAGCCGCACAGGATGGCCAAGTCGATCTGGCCGGCATCTCGCACGCTGCCGCGCTGCAGCATCCGCGTCGCCTCGAGCAGCATCGGTGTCAACAGTCGCCAGGTGATCGTCTCGGCGGTGTGGGGCTGCGACGGGTGCGGCCAGCGGGCGAGTGTCTTGGCCAGGTGCGGGTTGAGGGCACTCGGCCCCTGGTCTTGGCCGTCGTACAGGAAGAATCCGGCTTGGGTTTTACGGCCCAAGTGTTTGGCTTTGACCATCGCCACCAGCAGCGGCGAGCGGACGACGAGACTGGCGGAGCTGCCGGACATTGTCCAGGCGCACTCCAACGCCGTATCCAAACCGATTTCATCCAGCAGCCGTAGCGGTCCCATCGCCATGCCGAAATCCTCCGCGGCGCGCTCGACCACATCGACCGATACGCCCTCGGTCAACAAGTGCATGGCTTCGGCCAGGTAGGGCACCAGCAGCCGGTTGACGACGAATCCCGGCGCATCGGCCACGACCAGCGGCAGATGGCCGATAGCGTTGGCAAAGCCGATCGCCGCAACAATCGTGTCGTCGCGGGTCCGCTCGCCGCGAATGGTCTCCATCATGGCGGCTTGCCCCAGGGGCAAGAAGAAGTGGCAGCCGCACAACCGCCCGGGGTCGTGCAGGGACGTCGCCAGATGAGCCCAAGAAATGGTCGACGTGTTCGACGCGACGATTGTACCGGGGGCTACCAGCGGCTCCAACTGGGCCAGCAACTGCTGTTTCACCGCCAGTTTCTCGACCACGGATTCGATGACGAAATCGCAGCGGGCCGCTGCCGCCAGGTCCCGGCTGGTTCGCACCAGTTGCTGGACGTCCGCCGCCGATGCCTGCGTTTCGCCGGACAACGTGTCCAGCCGTCGCGCGATCCGTTGCGGCGCCGCGGCGACCGCCCGGTCGTCTTGGTCGACAATCCACACCGGAATCCGATGCCGGACCACGGCCGCCGCAATCGCAGTCCCCATGACGCCGGCGCCGACGATGCCGACCGTCGCCGGCGCACCGATGCCGTTGGCCCCGTACTGCGATTCGGCCCACCGCCGTTCGGCTGTCATCAGACGCTGAATGTGTTCGGCGGCCGCTTCGGGCGCGGCCGGCGCATGAATCAGCGACGGTTCCAGACGGCAATCCATTTCATGACCTCCGTGAACGTGCCTTACCATCCGGGTCCCCGAGTTTGGCAATCAGTTCCGGCACGGTTTCGTAAATATCCGCGACCAATCCGTAATCGGCAGCCGTGAAAACCGGCGCATCCGGGTCGCGGTTTATGGCCACGACACATTTGGCGCTCTTCATGCCGGCCAGGTGCTGGACGGTACCGGACAGTCCCAAGGCGATGTACAGGTCTGGGGCGACAATTTTGCCTGTCTGGCCCACCTGCGAGTCGCTGGGAGCGATGCCCGCATCGACCAGCGGCCGAGTGCTGCCGGTGGCGCCGCCGAGCGAGTCCGCCAAGCCGCCCACCAGTCGCTCGAAATCCTCGACGCTCTGCACGGCACGCCCCCCGCTGACAATGACTCGCGCGTCGCTGACATCCGGCCGTGCGGTACGCTGGGATACCCGTCCCACATACTCCATCTGCTGGGGCAAATCGGCCTCGTTAACGTCCAACCGGGTGATTTCCGCCGCTGTCGAACCGGGCTCCGCCGGGGGATAGGCGGAAGGCTGAACCGTGATGATTTGCGGGGCGCCGCACAATTCGACCGTCGCCAACACCGCCCCGGCGTACATCGGCCGCTGCAAGTAGAAACGCCCCTCGTGGAACTCGTGAGCCACCACGTCGCCGGCCATCGCGCCGCCTAGCAGCCCGGCGGCGCGAGTCACGATGTCCTTGGCCCAGGTGCCGGCCGCGGCCACCAGCAAGTCGGCCTGGCAGTGGCGGACCGCCGCCGCGATCAGGTGTGCGAATCGGTCGGCCAACGGATGAAGCAAAGCCGGGTTGTCGGCAACCAGGACGGGCGCAAAGGCAGCAGCGTCGGCCGCCGGCATGTCGAGTTGGTGCCCCAGCATCAGCCACTGCACCCTGCCGTCGGTGGCCGCAGCACAGGATCGAGCGAACGTCAGCGCCGACCGGCTGGCGAGGCGGACGGCGGTACCATCCTGCTCGGCGACGACGAGAATTCGCATGGCAGACCTCCGTGTCAAAGGACCTTGGCGGCGCGAAGTTCGGCAAGCAGTTCGTCTGCGGAACCGGCCACGCGGCAGCTTCGAGCCCCCGACGTGCTTTGCAACGAGACCACGCGAAGACGAGGTTCGACGGCCACGCCCAACGCGTCCAGCGTCAGCCGTTCCAACGGCTTTCTGCGCGCCCGCAGAATGGCCGCCAAGGCCGCATAGCGGGGCTGGTTCAACCGCAGATCGACGGTGACCACGGCCGGCAAGCAAACATGCACGGTTTCGATGCCGGCGTCCGTTTCGCGATCCACGCGCAAGCCGCCATCCCGAACTTCGACGCGCGAGGCAAACGTGGCTTGCGGCCAACCCAATTGAGCCGCCAGGAACTGGCCCGCTTGATTGCTGTCGTCGTCGATTGCCTGTTTGCCCATCAGGACCAGTTGCGGCATTTCTCGCAGGACGATTTGCCGGAGGATCCTCGCCACGTTCCAGGAATCCAATGGCTCGTCGCACAATACCAGCACCGCCCGGTCGGCGCCCATCGCCATCGCCAGGCACAGCTGTTCGTCGCAGGACTCCGAGCCGATCCCCACGGCCAGCACCTCGACCGGTTCGGTGGCCCGCTCGCGCATCGCAATCGCTTCCTCCAGCGCCACCTCGTCGAACGGATTGACAACGAACGTCAGATCCCGGTCGTCGATCCCCAAACCGTCGGCGCGCACCGCGATCGGCAGATTTGGATCGGGGACACGTTTTGCACAAACCAGGATCTTCACAATCGCCTCGCTGCCAGACGCCAACTAGGGGCATAGCATAACGAATTGCGCCGCCATTGCGAAGGGCAGCACACGCCTGGAGGTTTCTTCACGCGCGGACGAGCGAAACGACCTCTCGGGCGACTTCCTCGACGCTCATGTACGAGACGTCGATGCGGCGCCAGCCGCAGCGGCCGATCAGCTGTTCGGTCTGCCGCAGTTCGGCTTCGATCTCGTGCAGGCTGCCGTACTTGTCGAATGCGCCGTCGCCCAACGTCTTGATCCGCGCTTCACGCACGCTCTGCAGGCGGTTGGCGTTCATCGTCAAGCCGATGACCTTTCGCTTGTCGACGGCCAGCAGTTCGGCGGGCGGTTCGAGGCCGGGGATCAGCGGCACGTTGGCCGCGCGGATGCCGTCGTAGGCCAAGTAAAAACACGTGACGCTTTTCGAGACCCGCGAGGCGCCGACGATCACCACGTCGGCCTGGTCGAGTTCCGCCAAGCCGGCGCCGTCGTCGTGCGCCAGCGTGTAGGTAACGGCCTCGATCCGCTCCAGACGCTCCCGCTGGGTTTGAAATGCCAGGCCCGCCAGACCGCGCGGCTGCTGGCCGAGCTGATCTTGCAGCAGGATGAGCAACGGCCCCAGGATGTCGATCGCGGGCACGCGCAGCGCTGTCGCCTCGCAAAGCAGTGCCGCATGAAGTTCCGGTACGACCAGACTGTGGCAGATGACGCCCCCCGCTTCGGCGGCCGCGCGGACCTCGCGGATCACGTCCGCTTCGCTGGCCAGATGCGACCGCCGTACGATCTGCACTCGGGGGTCGTCAAACTGGGCCAAGGCGGCTCGAAGCACCTCGTCGCATGTGCGACCCGTCGAGCCGGACAAGATGAAGATCGTCAGCGATTTGTTGGCGTCGGTCGAGGAAGACATCAGACACTAACGTTCCTGAACGGGGTCCACGGGCCTTGCGGTGATCGCAGACACGGCAAACGAAAGACAGGGGAATCCGGATAGCGGATGACGCTCGCTCTCGCTATATTAAGATCGAAATTTCGAGAATACAACACCCCCTTCCTTCATAGCACGCCCTGCACGCAGTCTATGGACATCGAAGTCGAATTGTTCGCGACGCTCCGACAAGGGCGTTTTCGACGGAAACGGTTGGTATTGCCCCCGGACAGTACGCTCGACGACGTCTGCCGTCATGTGGGCATCGATCTTCAAGAAGCTGCCTTTGTGACGGTCAACGGGACGACGGCGACTCGCCAGCAGGCGTTGAAATCCGGAGACGCCGTGGGCCTGTTCCCTGCTCTCGGCGGGGGTTAATGTAAATTGAGCGAGGTATTTTATGGCACGTAAACTGGCGGCAGTTCCGGAATTATGTTCCGGCTGCAGGATCTGTGAACTGACCTGCGCCATCGAGCATTTCGGGGTCAATAATCCCAAGAAGAGCGCGGTTCGCGTTCTGGTCACCTATCCGCACCCCGTGGTACGGCTGCCGATCGTGTGCAGCCAGTGCAAGCTGCCGCTGTGTGCCGAGGCCTGCCCCGTCGGCGCGCTGCGGCGGACCGAGACGCTGGTCGAGCAGGACCATACCCACTGTATCTCGTGCATGAAGTGTGTCGAGGCATGTCCGTTCGGCGCGATTTTTGCCCACGGCGACTTGGAATATCCCATCAAGTGCGACTTGTGCGGCGGGCAGCCCAAGTGTGTCGAGTCCTGTCCCAAGGGCGCGTTGCGATTCATTCCCGAACAGGCGTTGGGCGAGTCCAAGCGGATGAACAACATCCTGACCTACACGCACATGAAGGAAATCGAATTCACCGAAAAGGGTGAACAACGCATCATCCGCTACGCCGAAATTGGCCACGAGGAGCTGTAAGCCATGACGATCAAATCGGGCTATTTCAAGACGCGTTTGCACGTCGACCTCAGCAGCGGCAGTTGCCAACGGCAGAAGCTGTCCGACGATTTTCTGGAACAGTACGTCGGCGGCCGAGGCTTCGGCGCGAAACTGGTCTGGGATCACCTCGTCCAGCACAACTTTCAGATCGATCCGCTGGGGCCGGAGAACCTGTTGGTCATCGCCCCCGGCCCGTTGACGGGTGCCTACCTGCCGTCGTCCGGCAAGTGCTCGTTCGTCTCGATCTCGCCGCAGACGGGTGTCTATGGCGATTCGTCCATCGGCGGCACGTTCGGCGTGGAATTGCGTCAAGCGGGACTCGACATGCTGACCGTCGTCGGTCGCGCGCCCGAGTTGTCCGTGTTGTGGATCGACGAAGACGAAACGCGGATCCTGCCCATGCCCGAACTGGCCGGCAAGTCGTGTTTGGAAGCCGAGGGGCTGATCAAGGAGCGGCTGCGGACGCACGACGTCAAGGTGGCGGTGATCGGCGTCGCCGGCGAGAACCTGGTCCGTTTTGCCTGTGTCAACGCCGACTGGTCCCGCAACGCGGGCCGCGCGGGCATGGGGGCCATTCTCGGCTCAAAAAACATCAAAGCCATCGCCCTTCGCGGGCACAAGGATCTGCCGGTCCATGATATTCGCGGCTTGATGGGTGAAGCCGAGACGGCCTTTGCCTACATGCGCAACCACAAGTACTTTAAGATGTGGCAGCGCGAGGGCCTGATGATGGTCGTGGATTATGCCAGTGCGGCCGGCATCTTGCCGACGCACAATTTCAAGGACGGCACGTTTGCTCGCGTAGGCCAGATCAACGGCGAGACGATGCTCAACGGCTACAAGATCGGCGACAGCGCCTGTTTCGGGTGTCCGATGAGTTGCGGGAATCTGTGCCTGGTCAAGCAAGGCCGGTATGTGGGCACGGTCACCGAGGGCCCGGAATACGAATCCTGCGCCATGCTGGGCTCGAACGTCGGCATCGACAATTACGCTGCCGTGCTGCACGCCAACCAGTTGTGCGACGAGCTGGGCATGGATTCGATCTCGGTAGGCGGACTGGTGGGGGCGACCATCGAAGGCTACGAAAAGGGCGTACTCTCGCTGGCGGACCTGGACGGCCAGCCGATTGCCTGGGGCGACGACGCGGCGATTATGGACTTGATTTCCAAGATCGCCCGCCGCGAGGGCATCGGCGACGTGCTGGCCGACGGCGCGCGGGCCGTCATCCGCCGCTGGCCGGAAATGGACAAGCTGATCGTCCAGGTCAAGGGGTTGGAGCAGAGCGCCTACGACAGCCGCGCCGCCGCCAGCATGGCGTTGGCCTACGCGACCAGCGACATCGGGGCGCATCATACCCGCGCCTGGACCATCGCCAAGGAAGTCGAGCAGGGCGAGAACTGGACCGACGAGGAGCGGGTGAACCTGGTCATCTACCATCAGTCCCTCCGCCCGATGTTCGACATGCTGGGCGTCTGCCGCCTGCCCTGGATCGAACTCGGCTTGAACGAACAGCACTATCCCCGTTTCTATTCTGCCGTGACGGGCCACGAAGCCACGCTGGCCGACCTGCTGGAAAAGTCCAACAGCATCTACAACTTGACCCGCCTGATCAACAACCGGCTGGGCTTGACCCGCCAGGACGACGCGCTGCCCTACAAAGTCCACTCCTGCCCGATCCAAACGGGGGCCACCGCCGGAAAATTCATCCCGCAAGACACGTTCGATCGACTGCTCGACCTGTACTATCAAAAACGCGGTTGGGACGCCGAGGGCAAACCGTCCGCCGAGGCGGAGCGGTTGCACAGCGTGTGCTGAATCGCGAGGAGAGCCACACCAGCACCTGGCTTCTGGCCATCGGTAAGGATCGGCAAAACAACTACTATCGCATTCAAAGTGGCGTAAGCTTCCAGCTTACGCCACTTATTTTTTGGCCGATCCTAACTCGGGCAGACATCTGTTCGAGCAGATATTGAACGAAGCGAACCACATGGCCGAGCATATCGCGCGGACCTTTATTCGCTCCGCTGCGGCCAGCCCCACGGCAAGGGGAGACCGGAACCAGGCCCTCGACAACGTTCAGGCCGCTTCGCCAGCCGTTCATTTCGGCGGGCTTTCCGTCAACGCCGCTTGGGCTTCGCTTTCACTCAAGCCTTCGACCTCCGCCAATAGCCGCTCGAACTCTGCGTCGGACGGTTGTTCGGTGCCTTGCTCGGACGCGGCGACTGGCACTGCCACGCCGCCGGCCACCTCGGCCAAGTAGCGGGACAGCGCGGCAGGCGTGGGATAGTTCCAGGCCACAATGGGCGTCAGCGGAACGTGCAGCCACTGTTCCAACTCGGCGCTCAACTCCACCGCCGCCAGCGAGTCCAAGCCATACTCGGCAAACGGCCGGTCCCGATTCGCCTCGTCCGCCGCCGCGCCCGCTCGTTCGACCAGCCATTCCAGCACGAACGCCTCGATACGTTCCGCCAAACGGTCCACTTCGCTGGCCGTTAAGGGCCGCTCCGGCTTGGTGAAGACGGGCGGTTTGACCAGTCGGCTTGTCTCCGAAGCCACGGCTCCGGCAGACGCCCCGGCCCTGTCGACGAAACCGGCAGACGGCTGGAACGGCTCGGTGTCGGGCGCGGCAGACGTGGCGGGCGCGTCGGGCGAGGAATCCTCGCCCACCAGCCCGGCTCGAGCGGCGGCGTTGATCCATTGGGCAACCACATTCAAGCTGCCGTCGAGATACTGTTGCCGGCACAATGTCCGCTGCACCTTGCCACTGGTCGTGCGTGCCAGACTCACCATCCGAATCAGCACGACCGCATGGGGATCCAGTTCATGGTCATCGACAATCGCCCGCCGCGCACCACGAACCACGGCGTCCAAGTCGCTGCTGCGAAACTGGCGGTCCACCTCGTGAACGACCACCAGTCGCTCTTCCCCAGCGACTTCGACCGAAAAGGCCGCTCCCGCGCCGGTCGCCAGCGCCGGGTGCGAGCGGCCGACACTCAACTCGATGTCGTGTGGGTACAGATTGCGGCCCCGCACGATGATCATCTCTTTCTCACGCCCGGTGACAAACAGGTTGCCGCCGCTCAGGAACCCCAGATCGCCCGTGCGCATCCAGCTGGCCGAATCCTCGCCCTCGATCGCAGCTTGAAACTCCAACCGGGTGTCCTCGGGCCGGTTCCAATACCCTTTCGCCACACTCGGGCCGCGCACCCAGATCTCGCCGACCCGATGCTCGGCCAGTCGCCGGTGCGTTTCGTCGTCGACGATCGCGACCTCCTGGCCCAGCCACACGGTACCGCAGCCCACCAACGCCTGGGCAGCCTGGTCCGAGCCCTCGGCGACTTCGACAACGCGATGCTCCGACAAGGCAGCGCGATCGAGCTGCTTGACGATCGGCGCCCGGGGTCCGTCGCTGCCGGTCACCAGCAAGGTGGCCTCCGCAAGCCCGTAGCACGGATAGAAAGCGCCTTTGCGAAACCCGGCGGGAGCAAAGGCTTCGGCAAACCGTCGCAGCGTCTCCGGGCGAATCGGCTCCGCCCCGCAGAACGCCAGTCGCCACAAGCTCAAGTCAAGTTCGGCACGCTCCTCGGGAGTCGTCTTGCTGACGCACAGCGAATAGGCGAAATTCGGCGCGCCGCTGACGGTCGCTCGGTACTCCGACATCGCACGCAGCCAGCCCAACGGCCGCTTGAGAAATGAAGCCGGCGACATCAGCACCAACCGGCCCTCGTTATGGACGGCCCCCAGGATGCCCCCGATCAAGCCCATATCGTGATACGCGGGCAACCACCAGACACTGACCGGCTCGACACCGTCCGCGTGAATACGATCCAAGCCAAACGCCCGATGGATCATCGCCAGATTATGGACCAAATTCCCGTGGCTGACCATGACGCCCTTGGGATCGCTGGTCGATCCGGAGGTGTACTGCAGAAACGCCAGATCATCGGCCTTCAAGGCCGGCCGCCGCCAGTCACCGGCGCGATCGTCCGGCACCACGTCTGTCGCCTGCCAGAGGATCTGCTGAAACTCTGCCGCCGAGGTCGGCAATTGCAGTGTTTCGAGCGTCTGAGACGTGGTCAGTGCCAACGTGGCTCCGCAATCGCGGCCGATTGCCAATAGCCTGGGCATGGGACGCCGAGGCTTGGGGTACGTCGCGGGCACCGGCAGCACGCCGCCATACAAACAGCCGAAAAAAGCCGTGACGAACTCGAGTCCCGGAGGATAGACCAACATGACCCGATCCCCGGCAGAACACCTGTCCTGAAGCAAGGCGCCAATCGCCCGCGCTCGCTGGTCCAACTGGCCGATGGTCATGGTGGAAACCGCGCCGTCGTCGCTCAGGAATTTGTAGGCGCAATACTCGGCGTTCTTCTGGACCCGCAGTTCCAACAAGTCCACCAAGGTGCCCGTCGAACCAGGCGAGTGCCCTGTCGCGGGCTCGCGGGAAACGGAAATCGACGGAAACGGATCGAGCACGTTCGTCATCAATGGTTAACCTTGTCCTAATTCAAACGAGCCAAATCGCTCGCCGTAACGCTCGCCGTAGCAAAAGCTTGTGCATATGCGGTGTGCCAAAGTCTAAACGATATTCGAAATGGGACAAGGCGAAAACCGCATTTGGCGCAGCAGCCACACCGCGGTGCCGTCAAACTCGCGAGCCGCCGTTGCCTCGCACCAGATAACACAAGGCCACAAAATCATACAGGCCGTGCGCCACGGCCGGCGCCAGCAGGCTTTCTGTCCAAATCAGGACCCCGCCGAGGTACAGGCCGATGGCCGCCGCCAGAATGGCGTAGGTGACGGACAGCATGTGCGCGAGACCGAAGACGCCCGAGGCCACTCCCAAGGCGATCCACACCCCCCACGGCGGTCCCAGCCACTGTGCCAAGCCGTGCTGCAACAGGCCTCGAAACAGCATCTCCTCGCCCACCCCGGCGGCCAGCGATACTAACGCCAACTCGGCAATACGGCATTCCCGAAACAAGGGGACGACCAACCGCTCGACATCCCGCTGCAAATCCGCCAGCGGCCCCCAAGGAAACCGATCGATCAGCCAGAATCCCAGCAGCATGGGGCAGGTGGCAGCCAGGCCCCACACCAAGCCCGGCCAAAGCGCTTCCCAGGCCACCCCCGTGCGTTCGATCCCCGGAATCGGCCATACGCCCAGCAGCCAGCCCAGTGCCAAGGCTAGCAGACCGAGTCCACCCTCGAAAGCCACCGCCATCGCGGCGATGTTGCCTCGCCGGCCGGGTTCCTCATCCATCGAGTCCGCCACGCTCACTTGACCTCCCGGAACCGTTTTCATTCGCAACGCCGTGAATCTGACCCATCCAACGTTCTTCCGGGGCGCATTCTAACGTCTGCTGCCGCTCGCTACGAGCCAGGGCGCTGACACAGGGCGATGACACAGGGCGATTCGTAACCGCCGTGTTTGCCGTGGTGTCCGCCACCCCAAACGATCCTACGGGCAAGCCGTGGGCATTTGCGACTTCCGTACGGCCAGGACTCCAATCTCGTCTGTCGTCAGCGCGCGGCCGTAGATGCGGACATCGTCGATCCGGCCTTGGAACCAGACGGGGGTGGCCTCGTGTCGGCGACGGCCGATCAGCAGGGACTGGCCGTTGGAGAGATCGCCCAGGACGGACAAGTCGTGCTCGCCGCCGCTCGGTTCGCCATCGACATACGCCTGGCCGGTGTTGCTCCGCCGCACGAACGCCAAATGCATCCACCTGTTGCTGCCAAGGGCCGCCGGGTCGGGGTGGAAGGACAGGTGGTTTTCCGCACGGAAGGAGCACGCGTTCCAGCCCCAGGACCATTGCTGTTTGGGGAAGCCGTCGGCCTTGGCGAGGATGATCATGTTTGCGTCCTGGTCCTTCCAGACCCAAGCCGCCAACGTGAAATCGCTGCGGCCGAGTTCGAAATCGCTGGGACCTTCGACGTAGGCGTTTTGGCCGTCGAGCAGCAGCGCGCCGCCGATCCGACCACTCGCCGGCCCCCAGGCCGCGCTGCCCTTCAGCCGGGCATGCCGTTCGCCGCCGCTCGCGTCGATGACGATGTCTCCGTCGGTCATGTCCATGGTGTAATGCAGGACCAGCTGGTCGGCTCGGAAAGTCGCCCTCGTGTCGGTCGGCACGACATTGCCCGCCGCGGTCGTGTCGCTAACGCCGCTGACGGTCACGCAATAGGTTGTGTCACGTGTCAACGGTGACACGCGGAGTCGCACAAGTTCGCCGGCTTGCAGCGTCTCTGCGCCAAGCACCTGCACGCCCTGATCGATACGGTAGTTGGCGGCAAGGCCGGCCGTGGCCGGATCAACGGGTTTGCTGAACCGCAGCCAGACGTGTTCGGCATCGTCGTCCGCCAGCGCGCCCCGCAGCAACGGGGGCCTGGTGTCGGGCGGTGTGCACACTTCGAATTCGGGGCTGCGCGGACCGGCCGTCGCGAACTCCCAATCGCGCGTCGCGACGGCATAACGGTAAACGGTCCGTTCGCTCAAGCCGCGATCCTCGAACGATGAGCTCGGCGTACTTCCTACCGGGACACCGTCGCGAAAGACCGCATACCATACCGACGACTGCCCCTGCGTGAGGGCAGCTGGCCAGCTCAACAGAACGCTGTCGCAGCCAAGCGGCTTTGCTTCGATACCCGAGGGAGCCGGAAACAGGGGGACGGCTCCGCCGCCGTACTCCTTGGGGAAATCGGGACGCAGGCCGATCTCGTTGTATGCCATCCGGCTCTCGTCAAAGTCGGGTTCCCAACTGACGTTCTCCGTCTGGGCGGACGCTCCATTGTCCGGCCCGTGGCTGCGCAACTGCCGGCCCTGGGGACGGACGATGTGGATGTTGCGGAAAATCTGGTGCATGCACATCTGGGGCCAGTCCAGGAAGATGCCGTCGGGGCCGATATCCTTGACGGAGGAGATGGTTTGACAGTCGGCCACCGTGATCTGCTCGAAGGTATTGATCGCGTCGCCGTCGGGGATGTTCAGGTTTGCGCCGTGCAGAGCGCCCATGTCGCCTCCGTCCTGTCCACACCGCTCCACGCGAATGTGATGGAAACGATTTCCTCGGGTCGGCGGGTGGTTGGTTACCACCGCCGGACCGTATTGCGGGCCCGTGTTGCCACGCAGGGTGATCGCATAGCGGACGGAATTGTCCAGCCGGCAGTGGGAGACTTCGTTGTTGCTGACGTTGAATACCGTCACGCACTCGGCATACGTATGAAGTTCCCCTACGTGGCTGATCCACGTGTTGTGGACTCGGTTGTGTTCGCAGCGGTCCTGGGGGGCATCCTTGCCGTTTGAAGCCAGGAACCGGTTGCAGAAGCTCACGCCGTTGACGCCCATGTGCTCGATCCAGCAGCCCGTGATCAGGTTCTCCGTGTTGTGGCCGATCATCATGATCCCGTGGCGACCGCTGTTCTTGAGGTGACAGTTACGGATCTCGACCTGCGAGGCATTGTTCATCCATACCAGTGCCCCGTCGCGGTGGCCGGCGTAGGCCCACAGGGGAAGCGGCGGCGCGTTGTCGGACTCCTCCAACGCAAGGCCGTCCAGGACCAACCGCTCGACGCACTGCTCGCGCGACGAGCCTTTCAGTTGGATCATCCGGCTCAGCACGGGATAGGAAATCGCCAGGGTATCCGGGTGTCCTTTGCCGAGGGGCATGTAGTAGAGTTTGCGAGCCGTCTGGTCGACGAAGAATTCACCGGGACCGTTCAACAGCCCCAGTTCGTCTTCCAGGAAGAAACGGGCTCCCACGCCCACGCCATGATAGGGCTCGACGCCAAACGTCAGACGCCGCGCTTCTGGATCGATCGAGGTTACGAGATGCACCTCACGGACCCAGTCGCACGTTCCGCCCGGGAAGATGTGGATGCGCATCTTCGTCACCGTGGTCACCGGCGGCGCATCCTCCGCGCGATAAGCCAGCCAGCCCGGCGCCTCGGATCGGACGCGGACCTTGTCGCTCTGCTTGGGGTTGCCGTCGACGGTGGTCAGATATCGGCCCCGGGCCGTCGGCAGCTGGGGATCGTGTTCGTAGTCGGGAAAACGGGCCTTGTGGACCCGACGGCCGTTTTCGTACAGCGTGTGGAATAGCGTGCCGTCGGGAAGATCGATCTTCCAGATCCCATCGCGATGCTCGGTCCAGCCTTCCAAGGGCACGCTGCCCAGCAGACGCGCCTTACCCGGCCCGCCGTCGCTGCGGTAGACCACGCGGAACCCGTTCCGACCAGAGTCCGCCTCGGTGAATTCCAGCGTTCTGTCGAGCCGGTACTCCCCGGGCGCCAGATTCACGACGATGTCGCCGCTCATCGTCTCGACCACTCCGCGAACCGCCTCTTGAGCGCGATACAGGGTTCGGAACGGCTTGTCGACCGTGCCAGGATTCATGTCCGCGCCATGGGGAGCCACGTAGAGCTCGACCGGCGCGGCAGCGACGAACGAAGCGACGGCCAGGAGCCCGCCGGCGGCAAGCCAACGAAACGCAATCTTCACCATGAACAAGTCCTCCCTTTTCCGTCGTTCGTCAGTTCCTCTCCAGCGGCCACGCCCGGTCGTCCTCCAGCCGGAAACATCGAATTCGCGTGAAGCTACCTTCTTCGCATTGTCCTTGTATCCATGCCTTTCGGCAACGTCAATCGGTAGGCAACCAGGTGCCGCACCAGGGGTTCACACGCCGCCGGTTTGGATTACGATGAGTAGATGCAAGCATCTCCGCCCAACCCAGGTTCGTCGAATCCTGTCCGCCCGTGGCATCTCGCGCCGCGGCATGTGCTGGTTGCCGTCTTTTGGGGCGGCTTTTTCTGCTGGCTGAACCGATTGCCGCTGGCATCGGGCGAGTTTTGGGGCCAGGCAGCTTATGGCAAGTGGATTTTGGCCAATCAGGCTCTGCCGTCCGAAGATCCTTTCTCGTCCGTGGTCGCCGGAATGCGGTTGTTCGATACCGCTTGGCTCAGCCAGGTCCTGTTCGCCACGGTCAGTGATTGGGGCGGCGCCGAGGCGCTGTCGGCCCTGTTTGCCGTGACGGTGTTGGCTGCGCATGGGATTCTGGCACGCGCGTTCTATCTGCAAAGCCGCAACCTTTTCACAACCCATCTGGGCGTGGTCCTGGTCGCTACGGTCGGTAGCAGCCGGATTCCGGAAGCCCAGACCGACATTTTCGGCATGCTGTGCCTGGCGACGCTGTTGTGGCTGTTGGTGCGCGAGCCCGGGGACTCGTCCGACACGACGGCGGGCGATTCACGGATCGGTCGCCCTCGCTGGTCCTTGTGGCTGGGTATCCCCCTGCTGTTCGCATTGTGGGCGAATCTGCACGGCTCGTTCATTGGGGGACTGTTGGTTTTGGTGACGTGGTTCGTCGGTGCCGTGGCCGAGGCGGCATGGCGGCGGCGCACGCTGCGCGGCGTGGTCGGCGATCCGGCGGTCCGACAGCGGCTGTGGCTGTGCGAGCTGGCCGTCGCGGCGGCGTGCTTGAATCCGTACGGTGTGCCTCTGGTACTGTACCAGGCTTGGTTTGCGGACTACGGTCAGCTGATCGATCTGCCGGCCTGGCAGCCGCTGGTGCTGGTCCAGCCGGGCGGACGGGAATTGGTGGCTTCGCTGTTGGTGGCGATGCTCGTGTTTCGTCTCAGTCGGCGAAAACTGCCGGTGGCCGACGTGTTGTTGCTGGCGGTTTTCAGCTTTGTCTTCGGCGGCGGCGTGCGGCTGGCGTGGTTTTACGCCGCCGTGTTCGGCTTGGCGGTCGCTCCGCATCTGGCCGACATCGCAGCGCGTGGCTTGGCGCTGTTACGGCTCGGGCTGCGAGGCCGCACGAGCGATCCGGACCGTGGCTGGTTCCGTTTGGCGGGCGGGCACAAGTTGAGCTACACGCTGATCGCGTTGGGATTGGTTTGGATCTGTTTTGCCCTCTCGCCGGTGTGGGATGCATGGATGCGAGGAGGTTCCCGGCCGCCGGAGCGGCTGTACGGCGGCAGCACGCCTTGGAAACTGACTCGGTACTTCCGCGAGAATCCGCCGCAGGGCCAGGTTTTCCATCCGCACTGGTGGGGCGATTGGCTGATCTGGGACGGTCCGCCGGGGCTGCGGCCTTTCCTGACGACGAATCTGCACTTGGCGCCGTACAAGGTGTGGATCGACTATCGGATCATTCGCGAGACGCGAGCCGGTTGGTCGGATGTGTTGGCCCGTTACGGCGCGCGGACCGTGGTTTTGGACAAGCGCCGGCAAACCACGCTGCACCGCTATCTGCGGGGCTCCGACCAGTGGGAAGGGCAGTACGAGGACGAGTTGTGCGTGGTTTTCGCCCTGGTGGAGGGCAAGCCCGCGGCAGATGCGGCGATTCAGATGGCGGAAGACGAGGGGAGTATCGATGAGTAGCACCGATCCAAGGCGAGCGAAACACGGCGCGGGCCTGTGGCTGTTTCTGGTGGGCCAGCCGTTCGTCCTGGCGCTGTTCGCGCTGGCGGCGATGTCCGGCGCACGCGACTTTCACCGCCCCTGGTACGTGCCGCCGCTACGGGAACAGCCGTTGAGCATCGGGCCGTTGTACGATTGTCCGGACGTCGTTTCCGACGACGATCTGCGACGCGCGCTGCTGCGGTTGCGGCCGCGGCTGGCGGGACCCAAGACGCTGTTGGCCGACGTGGATCACGCCCTCCGCTGTTGGGGACCGGACGCGACGTTTGAGGATCCGGAGTTTGCGTCCGGGGCCGAACTGCGGGCTCTGCTCACGGATACGCGCCGCTTTGCCGAATTGTACGGCGCCCATCAGACCCCGGCGATGTACGACACTCCGGTCGGCGTCTGCTGTCGCGTCAAGGAGGGCATTGCCAGCACCTCGCACACGGACCACACGCTGGCTTGTCTGGCCGAAGTCGGTACGCCACTGTCCTATCCGCTGGTGACCCCCACGCGTGAGACGACGTTTCGGGCGATGATCGAACAGTCGCTGCACGACTTTCAACTCAGTCAGATCGAGTATGAATGGTCGGCCAAGACGTTCTCCCTGTTCCTGCCGCCCGTGACGCGGTGGCCGAGCACGGAGGCGCAAACGCTGTCGTTCGACCTGTTGGCCGATCGCATGATGCGGGAACCGCTGCCCCGCGGCGTATGCTACGGGATGCATCGCCTGTACGGCTTGATGGCGTACCTGCGAGTGGACCAGCAGACCCCGATCTTGTCGCCCGGCATGCGCGAGCGGATCGAGCGGTTCCTGAAGGACGCCAACCGGCGGCTGGTGGCCAACCAGCACGCCGACGGTTTCTGGAACGGCGACTGGCCGTTTGCCCCACCGACCGCCAGCGAGCCGACCAAGCGGGTTGGCGATCAACTGTACTTTCGCATCGTCGTCACCGGTCATGCCTTGGAGTATTGGGCGCTGGCCCCGCAGCACTTGCAGCCTCGGCGGTCGGTGGTCGTAGCGGCCGCAAACTGGATCGTGCGCACCATCGACACGGTTTCGGAAGACGAGCTTGTCGCCAATTACTCGTTCCTGTCCCACGCCGTTCGCGGCTTGGCGCTGTGGCGCGGCAAGGAGCCGTACGAGGCGCTGCGGTGGCTGACCGGATCGGAACGCGACCAGTGATTCTCGCGGGGCTGCCATAACCCCGCAGGAATTCACGCGGGAGCGAGTCTGTTGCGGCGGGCATGGCGAGCGGGAGGGCGTCAGCCCCCCGGTGATCGCTGGAGTTTTCGTTACGCAGGAACGCATGTGGCCAACCTCTCGACCGGACAAGACGGGTACCGCCCTCGACGATACTACCTGATTGTCGGCGTCCTCGGCGCAACCTTCTTCTCCACAATGGGAATCGTCTCCTTCGTTGCTGCTTACTGGAATATCGACGGTTCATTTCCCCGCCCGCTGCTTGCCGCGATCATCTTTGGCATCTTCTGGTCCGCGATGCTGCTCCTCAGCGTTTGGGTGCTGTTGGCCTACTTTCGCGAGCACCTGATTGTCGACAGGACGGCGATTACGCAGCATGGGATTCTTCGGTCCACGAGCGTTCGGATCGCTGACGCAACAGAGATCAAATGGCGCCGCATTCCGCTAGGCGGCAGCATCATGATCCGCACTGCCAATCGGAAGATCAAGATCTACTTCGACAACTTCGCCGCGAATCAACGGGATGAGTTGATCGCCTTCCTCCACGGCACATTTGCGCCTGAAATTCAGCAGGGCTGGTCGGTTTTCGCTGAGTCGCGAGTACCATCCGACCCTCGACGTCCGCAGAAATCACGTGCTGCGGCTGCAGTCTGCGCTTTGCTATTATTTGCGATCGGCGGTATCTTGGGCTATTGCTGGCTCGTCGGTCTCGGTGTCAAATGGCTCGTACTTGGCATCGTGAACGCTCTGGCTGGGCTCTGGTACGTATGGCGTATTTGGAAATTTCGCGTTCAACCGACTACCGAAGAAACTGCGTAACATCAAAGCGATGAACCCAAGCGGAAACGGCGGTTGGGTTCTTGACTGATGGTTGCGTTCCCGACGCCGTTTCCGCTGGGTTATCGCCGTCGTTACGGGCGCAGGTGTCAGCCGTTGCAACGACATCCCGTAAGGAAGTGTAGAATGACTGATCGCCTGTACATCGAGACGACGATACCCAGCTTCTACCACACGCTGCGCACGGACCCAGAGTCAGTGGCTCGGATGCACTGGACGCGACAGTGGTGGGCCGAATGCGCACCGCAATCTGAATTGTTCACTTCCCCGGCCGTGATTCTCGAACTGCAGCAGGGATCCAGCGAGAAAACGGCGGAACGTTTGGCTCTAGTTGCGGGCCTTGAAATGCTGGAGATCAATGACGACGTAGACCGGATTGTCGGGATCTACATTCAGAGACGTGTCATGCCGAATGATCCAGGTGGCGACGCCCTGCACTTGGCCGTCGCTTCCTACTACCGCATGGACGTGCTGCTAACGTGGAATTGCCGGCATCTGGCCAATCCGAATAAAATGGGGCATATAAGAGCGGTCAATCGGGAACTGGGGTTACCTACGCCCCTGGTCACGACACCGCTGAACTACGTTGGTGGAGATGACAACAATGGCTGATGAAGTAATCCGCGAGGTGCGTCGCGTACGTCACGAGATATCGCGTCGCTGCGGCCACGATCCGCACAAGGTCGTGGCATCGTACCGCGCATTTCAGGAGGAACTGAAGCGGTCTGGCACGTACCGATTCTTCCAGGCAGAGGAATCGAACGCGGAAGGCACATGCACGTCCGCTGTCCCGGAACGTGTAAGCCCGTAAGGCGTCCACCCGAGCCGCCGATCGGGCGTGTGCAAAATGGAAAGTCATTTGGCGGCGGCCGGGTGACGCCTGTCGTTCGTCGGCAACCCATGCTCGCCCAGCGCGCCGAAGACCCCGCTGGCAAGGCGGCTTGGTTCCCGGGGTCATCCCCTTCGGTCGCGTCTGTCCGCTGTCGCATTCCCGAAATCGACGAAACGTGCATGTCCTCGCGGCAAACTAGGCCATCCCGGCGATGGTTGGGCGGAACCGAAAACCCCCACGCGACGAAAAAACACTTGCCGTCGCGTCCCGTGCGCGGTAGGATAACCGCCGTGGCGACGGGCGGCGGTCGCCCCTGCGGCCGCAGACCGCAGACGAACGATGCCGACGAACCAGCGACAGGACTTCGCCCACGCCCGGAATCGTCTGCAGCTGTTGGTACGCCAGCGGGTCGTCCACCGGCGCGTGCTGGATCAAGTAGCGATCCAGGCTCTTGATCTGTTCGTTGAGCGCGGCGACGACCTTCACATCCGCCTCGACACCTCGCCGCACGCTATCCTGCTCGAAGCAGGCGGGCAGATCGGCCCGGTTCACCGCGTAGAACATCGACATCCCGGGCGAGGGCACGTTGTACTGGCTGAAGGTGTTCTGCAGGTGGGCCAGCAGTTCGCCGCGGCGACGCACGAAGTAGCAGCGGCGGCGGAGCAAGTCGCGCGTGGCACGCATCTCCTTGGGGTAGGCGTAGGCCAGCGGAAACATCCCGCCCCGCAGCATGCGGGCGATCTTCGCCGAGTCGATCTTGTCGTTCTTGGTCTTGCCCCCGTGAATGGCCCGCATGTACAACGCGTGACCCAGCACGAACGGGGTCTTTTCCTGGCGGCAGTAGTCCGCCAGCCAATACCAACTGAAGGTGCACTCGGCGCCCAACACGACGTCCGGAAGATAGGGGCCCAACGCCCGTTTCAAGCTCTCCGGCTCGGACTTCAGGTTGCGGTGCAGGACGATCTCGCCCTCCGGATTGACCACGCAATCGGATGCAATCGAGCGGCGGTTGCGTCCGGCGGTGTGGGAGGTCGACCTGTCGCCGCCGATTGATCCGAAACGGCGTAGGACTGCTCAAATCAAGAAAGGCAAAGCGATGGAAACGTCCGAAGTGCAGACTCTGGAGAAGGCCAACGCCATTTTGCGAACTTGGACACGTCAACACAACCAAGCGGCCGTTCTCATGGCAATTCCCTTAGTTGCGGGCTTTATCATGAGGAGCTCATTTCCTTCAGCGCTTACAGATGTCGTCATGACGGTCGCTGCGGCGATTTCGCTGACGACAGGAGTGCTTTTGATCCCGGAGGACTTCCGCAGCCGGCGAGGTTCTCTGACCCCTGCGATTTGTTTGGTTGCGGCAATGTGGGCAGCCGCACTTATTGTTGCCCTGTTTTGTTTGATTGGATGACATTGGGTGCCGAGTAGACGCCGAACATCAAAGCCGTGAACCGGAGCGGCGAAGTCACGCGGATTTGAAATGGGCAATCAATCGTCGCCGCCCGGTTACGGCGGTCACGTTTGAGCGAGTCTGTTGCGGCGGGCATGGCGAGCGGGAGGGCGTCAGCCCCCCGGTGATCGCAGGAATTCACGCGGGAGCGAGTCTGTTGCGGCGGGCATGGCGAACGGGAGGGCGTCAGCCCCCCGGTGATCGCTATTCGTTCACGTTTGAGCGAGTCTGTTGCGGCGGGCATGGCGAACGGGAGGGCGTCAGCCCCCCGGTGATCGCTGGAGTTCACGTTTGAGCGTGTCTGGCCGGTCTCTGATGGCGGGAAAAGACACGCGGAAGCGTGAACTCCAACGGGGACACGCGGAAGCGTGAACTCCAACGGGGACACGCGGAAGCGTCAACTCCAGCAACCGCCTCAGCCGGACAGGATGGCCACTTCCCCTGTCTGGGCAAAACCGGATGCGGTATCATGGGAGGAACGCTCCGATTCCTGTGCTGCGATGCTTGCCCGAGCATCCGCGCCCAGCTTGCCGACACCCACGAGGTTCCGAGATGCATCCCTCCCCGATGAACTTTGAGATCGCCCGCCGGGGCGAAGCGGTTTTTGATTCGCCTGTCTCGCTGCGTTTTGTGTCCGACGATCGGCGCGTCCTGTACGATGCCGATCCGCAGACGGTCGAAGCGGCGTTGGCGGCCGGCCAGCGACCGGCCTGTTTCGAATTGGCCGGGCCGCGGCAAAAGGTGTTCTTCGATCCTGCCAAGCTGTCTTGCGGGATCGTCACCTGCGGGGGACTGTGTCCAGGCTTGAACGACGTGATTCGGTCGATCGTCTTTACGCTGTCCTATCACTACGGTGTCTCGACGGTCTGGGGATTCCGCTTTGGGTACGAGGGGCTGGTGGCCCGCTATGGCCATGAACCACTGCCGCTGACACCGACCGTGGTCGACGCCATCCACGAGGACGGCGGCACGATCCTCGGCTCGTCGCGCGGCCCGCAGGACGTGGGCGAAATGACGGATACGCTGCAGCGGATGGGGATCGGGCTGCTGTTCGCGGTGGGCGGCGACGGAACGCTTCGCGGCGCCTTGGCGATCGCCGAGGAGATCCGTCGCCGGGGGCTGCCGATCGGCGTTATCGGCATCCCCAAGACGATCGACAACGATATTTCGTTCGTCCACCAGTCGTTTGGGTTTCATACGGCGGTCAGCCAGACGCGAACGCCCATTATCGGGGCGCACTGGGAGTCCAAGGGGGTCCGCAACGGCGTCGGGTTAGTCAAGTTGATGGGTCGGCACAGCGGCTTCATCGCGGCCTATGCCACGCTGGCCAACAGCGACGTCAATTTCTGCCTGATTCCCGAAGTGCCTTTCACGTTGCCCGGTTTCCTCGAGGCGCTGCGGCGGCGTCTGGAACGTCGCGCCCATGCCGTGGTGGTCGTCGCGGAGGGCGCCGGCCAAGATCTGCTGCAAGCGGAGCAGGGCCGCGACGCCTCGGGGAATCTCAGACTGGCGGATATCGGCCTGTTCCTCAAGGACCAGATTGCGCAGCATTTTCAAACGGCGGGCTTCGAAGCGAACCTCAAGTACATCGACCCCAGCTACATGATCCGCAGCATGAGGACCGACGCCCACGACGCTGCGTTCTGCCTGCTGCTGGGCCGCCACGCCGTTCACGCCGGCATGTCCGGCCGCACGGACATGCTGGTCGGCGACTGGCGCGGCGAGTTCATCCATGTTCCGATTGCCGCCGCCGTCTCGCGGCGCAAGACAATCCATCCCGACGGCCGTTTGTGGGACTCGGTGCTGGCCGCCACCGGCCAGCCGGCGCGGATGTAGGCCGTGGCTGGCAGCGCGGGCCGAAAAAACTTCTTGGACCTGAGTATTTGCCGCGTCGCGACTGTCGAACGAGAGCGGTGGGTTTCAACCCACGGAGGGCCATCGCAGGAATCGGAACAAGTCGCGTAGCGACGATTGAACCACCCGGCACCGTCATCGTCCCTGACTCAGCCGTCGCTACGCGACTCGTTTGCGCTCTTGGAACGTGGCTTGAAACCTACGGCTCTCGTTCACGATGTCGTTCCGCGACCAGCTCTGAGAGACCGCCGCTTCAGCGCAGCCCGAAATCGGGAAGTTATTCTGGCGATTCGGTTCCGTCCCCCCCGAGAAATGGAATTTGAACGCCTGCCCCCAGTTCTAGTTGCCAAACCAAGTCGCAGCACATCCCGGCATTTGTATGAAACCCATGAACTGGAAACGGCTTCCGCCTCGTTCCCAGGCTCTGTCTGGGAACGCACTGTCTTGCCGGCTCTGCCGGCCGGCTGCGAGGCGGAACCTCGCCAACAGTGGGTTACGAGGTGGAACCTCGTAGGCAGAACTTCACCTCGTAACCGCAGCTTTCCTGAAGACTTTGGCGCTGTACAATCCACCAGCCTTCGGGGTTGCCGCCGTCACTCCTCGACGGTCACCTCGACCGGGTCGCATTCCCAAAGCCCGTGCTTGGTACAGTAGCACACGGCCGTCAGTTCCAGCTTCTTGCCCGCGGGGACGACCTGGAACGTCACCTCGACCTGCCTCTTCTGACCTTGGCCGCTGAGCACGCCGGCACAGAAACCGGCTTCGGCCAGCAGCGTCTCGCGGTTGTAGAGGGCGATGCTGCGGATATAGTGATCGAGATCGTCCGGATGCGTGTACTCGTTGCCGACGCGCACCGTGACCGGAGTCCATTGACAAATTTGTCGGTCGGAACAGTTCCCAGATTTCTGGGAGCCTTTCCCCAATCGAACCCCGCGGAAGTGCCTCGTGGAAAGATTTTCGATGATTTACAACGCAAGTAAAAGGTTTGCCGGAAACCTCTTGGGTCGAATCGCGACTCCGACGCAGGAACTGCGTGGCACGCCCTTTGCAAGTCTCGTTCGCCGGTCATGCGGTAACGAACTAGAGAAGGAGATGAGCCATGTTCAAGAAAACGATGAGCTGGGTTCGTGAGGCGAAGGGTGTTGCTGGCGCGAATGCACTTTTCGCGGCGTGCCGGGGCGCGAGGCAGTTTTTCGATGAGCATTCGAATGACAATAACGCCGTCTCGTGCTGCCGGGATGACCTGTATCTCCGCTTCCGAGTGTTGTCCGCGACGGGTGACGCTGAGCGGCTCTCCATGTTGGCCGAGTCACAACCGGGCGTCTTGGCATGGGATTTTCGAATCTATGCGAAACGGGCCTTTGGCGATATCGCCCGGTCGTTGCCCGCTGGTATTTCGATGTCCGATCCACACCACACCGACCGGCAAACGGACTGCCCGAGGGCTGACCCGGTGCTTGCCTCGCCCGGGAACCGTGGCGACCGAATTTTTTTCAGGGCATTTTGGGCGCGACCGCCGCCGGGGCACAGACCCGTACGGGGGCCGGTTGCTCGTGGCCGGCCCCCAAGTTATTGCCAAAGGCGAAAGCAACGAAAGTGGGAGGACGCCGAAGCATGCATGGCAAGTTGACGGACAAGGGGTTGTCGGTGCAGGGGCAACCCCTGACAGACATCGCCCATCTGGGGCGATCAGAAACGGGGAGGAGATAGGGACTGTGGACAGCAACAAACAAGTCGAGTGGACGGAAGTCAGGGGACAGGGCAATAACCCGCCCGAGCCATTCCTCGTGACGGCCCAATGGGGCCCTGGCGGCTGGCAGTTTTGGGATCGCAGTCTCCTGGATTTGGCAGGCATCGCATATCCCGCGGCCGGGACACCGGAACTCGTCGCGGGGGCCGAGCGTGAATGGGCGCTTCGGTCAACTTGCCCAGACGAGGTCGGCAACCACCCCGTGGGTCAGGGCGCGGAAACGTTCGTGGCGTTGGCGGTATCGCAGCAGGATCAACGGGGATCAAACCAGCCGCGACAAAACCCTTCGGGGGCAGGCCGGGGCGAATCGCCTTCCCCCGCCGTGTTACTTGGGTCTTGATCGAGCAGAAGATTTTCGCGCCCGACAGAAGATTTTTGGGCCCGGCTTGCGGCCGGTTGTGGAAATGTGCAAAATGGGCACTACATCAGCGTGTCGGCAAGTAGTTCCCGTGTACGGATCGGGTGGGACGGGCCGCCCACCTCCGACGACAAGGGCGGAAGTACACCATAAGCTAGGCACTTCGCCGCCGGATACGGGAGCACCAACCGATGGATTGCGCGATCCACGAACCGCAAGCATGTGGGGACCGACAAGTGGCAGACGTGCGTCTCAAGGTGGGCACCGCCGTGTTGCGCGGCGAGGCGTCCGATATCACTCCTGCGGACGCCATCCGGGATTTCGCTCGTCGTGCAATCGCGTCGATCGATCTCGAAAAGTATCCGATCCGCTGCGCCCTGCTTTTTGCCACTGCCGACTGGTGCCGTGCCGACGGCGATTTGCCGCGCCGGGTGCGCGACGCCTTGCAGGAGATCAGTCATGATCGCCCGCCACTGATCGGCGGCAGCATGGCGATGCTGTTTTGTTCGACCGAGCCCGATCCGCTCATTAAACGCGGATTGGTGCTTGTTCTGCTCTGTTCGGACGACATCCGGGTGTCGGTCGAGGCAATGGAAGCACCTCTCGCAGCAGCCCCGAGCGAGCGCACCGCCGGGCTGCGAAGGCTGGCCGAGAAACTCGAACGACAGCAACAGATGAGTTTGGGGGTTGCTTCCGAGCGTTATCTCCTGGGGATCCTTCCGGGTTTTTTTTCCGACGCCAACGGGGACTCGCGCTACGGCGACGGGGAGCTGCACCAGGAGATTCTGGCCGCCTTCGACTACCGATTCGCGTTGATTGGCGGCTCGGCAGCGGACGCGATGATCCCGACGACCGGGTTTCAATTTGCCGACGATCAAAGCTACGAATCCGGACTAACCCTGGCGTTGGTGGAGAGCGGCGTGAGTTTCGGCGCCGCTATGGGGCACGGCTTTCGCCCGGTCGATACCCGCTGTTTGCCCGTGGAGGCTCTGGCTGACGACCCGCAGAACGGATATGACGTGTCGCGTCTTGACGGGCAACCGACGCAACAGCGATTGGAGGAACTGAAGAAGGAGGGCTTGACGCCTCACGGCCGGCCGATTCTGGGCCTGATGTCGGGGGCCGACTGTCGCATGCTCATACCCGTGCATGACCAGAAGCACCGCGACAAGTTTGTCCGGTTCAACCGCAAGATCTCCCGAGGTGACAGCCTGTACGTCTTGAACGCGACCCCGGCCGAGATGCTCGCGGCCGATCTGCAATTGCTTGAAACAGCCCGGGAACGGGCGGGCTTGGAATGTGACGACCTAAGTGCAATTCTGGTGTTCTCTTGCGTTGGCCGTTTCCGGACGTATCAGACGGAGCCCATTTCTTGGGACGAGGCGGCGCGGGCCATGTGCGAAAACTGGTCCACTCTACCCCTGATCGGCGTTTTGGGTTCCGGCGAGTTCGGGGTCGACACATGGCGTGAGTCACGGGCGCACAATCTGGGGGTCTCCGTCTGTTGCCTCGGTCGGGTGGCGGCGCGTCCGTCGAGAACCGGCGATCTGCAGAACAAGCTTCTGGAGTGGGCCGACCGCCTGACTGCGTGCCGAAGCCCCAGGGAAGTCATGGAAACGGCACTTCTAGGTGCCGTCGAAGCGGGGGCACTGGGCGGCCAATTTTGCATCGTCGACGACGCGATCGGCCGGATCTTGGGAGACGGCCACGGATGTGCCCTTTCGCCACCCGAGTCCAAGCAGAATTGGCCCTTGGTACTCTCCAAGACCAACCGGAAAGTCCCTCGTGGAATTGGCGGACGATTCCCGCGGGCCCTCCGGGATTGGTCGCTTCCGGTGCGTCATGGTGTCGCTTTGACGTGGAGTGACACCGCTGTTCCCAAGGAGGACATCCTGACGCTAATCGTTCGGACCCTTCAGGCGGTGTATGTGCCCGATCCAGAGGACAATAGGTTTCAATGCAGAAAGGAACTGGCTCGCGAGGGTAACATACGTGCCTTCTTGGCAATCCCTCTGGTGGGATCAAGCGGAAAATCCATCGCTACGCTGCAACTGAGCTTTCCGGACGGTGCGCTGTCCGACAGGGACGTGTTCAGGCTCTGGGTTGGCTACGGTCAGAAAGTCGGTGCCGCCTTGGAACGAACGCAGGAAGCGGAAGAAAGGAGTATCACGACGAGCATCTCCGCCTTCGGCAACCAACTCATGCAGGACACGGCGACGCTGGACCTCGGCCCCCACGCATGGTGTGACAGTTTCCTCGAACAAGTTACGCAGCAATTGGGCGCGGACGCCGCTCACATCCGGCTTCTTCAGCCATCGACGTCGGGCGAGGAATATCGTCTGGTTGGAGCCGTGGGGCGTCTCGGAGAACTCCGGCGCCGTACACGCCTTGTCACCTCGGAAGGTCAGGGCAGCTGCAACCGCCGGGTGTTGACCGAGGGCGGCTATTTCACCAGCACGCGAGAAGAAACCGGCAAACGGAATGCCGATGTCCGACCGATCAGCGAGGTTGACGATTACGGTACGGACTTCCAGCAAAAGCTGGCGGCGGTTAAGGCGACGGCACTTCTGCCGATCTACCACCGCCGCGACCTGCTCGGTTCTTTTGTAATCGATGCGAGCCGAGCTTACTTCTTCACGGAGCGATGGCGCCGGATCGTCAAAGCCGCTGCGGAAACTGCCGGGGCCGTGCTGTGCGGCAGGATGGCAGCTTATGACAATCTGGTGTTGGAGGAAGCACGCGAGTGGCAGGATCGCGAGAAGCAGTGGATGGTGGACACGATGATCTCGGCCACTCAAGGCGATGCGAACGAACGCCTGTCCCAACTGCTCCAACGGCTATGCACGCAATTGGAGGCGGATGTCGGCTCGATCTACGTATGGCACGCTGCGGCCGAGCGGCTGGTCTTGCACACCTCGTACAACTGGCACGAATCCAAAGAGGGCGAAGCATCATACGCGCTCGGTGAAGGCTGGACAGGCACATTGGCCCTTGATCGAAAGGCAGTCCGTTTTGTAAGCAGCAAGGATGCCCCCGCCGAAATTGGTTCCAAGAAATACTATAGATTTATGGTTCTGCCCCAGGATCGTGTTGCACTGGAAGTGCCCGATCCTCGGATCGGTGTTCGGCTTTCCGCGGGCGATGATTTGGTGGGAGTGGTAACGTTCTCCTATCATCGGGAGCATGACGACCGGTTGGTCGACGAAGACGAGCGGTTCGAGGCCTTTCTCAACGCCATGGCCGGCCTCATCACGCTGGCCGTCGAAAGGGCTTTGGACGAGTGCGTCCAGCGCGAGGAGCAGCGGCTCCGGACCACGATGAACACGGTTGCCGAGCACTTGATTGCCGCTTCCCAGCCCGGGGCGAGTTGGCAGGATGTCATGGATGACATCCGCGCGGGATTCCAGGTGGAACGGGTAAGTCTGTACCATATCCAGGATGGCCAAATCAAACATGGCTGGAGTTCCACGTGCGAAGGCGGACCTCCCGGCGACTCAAACTTCGGCCCCGTAGAACCGCCCGCCGCGATGGCGGGACTAATCCACACGCGACTGGCGAGATTCCGCACCATCCGCACCGACGCTGACGCCGAACAGATGGCAGGCTGGCCGAACCTGCAAGGCGTGCAATACGTCGCCGCATTCCCCGTTCTGGATACTCAGCAAACCGTACGGGGCGTCCTCGAATTTGTCAATCGGATTCCGTCACGAGAACATCCTTTCGATACGTTCGATGTGCATGAGTTGATCGCGGCGGAGAGTATCGCCCGAACCCTGGGAGCAGCAATCGATCATCGCGATCAATGGCAGGCCGCACTGGAGCTGCGCAGCCAACTGGCGACGGCAGCCAAGATCGGCGCCAGTTCGCTTTCCGGAGCGATCGTCATGCATCGCCTGTTGGCCCCGTTTGGCAGCATTCAACGGGCGGTTGATTGGCTGGAACTCTTCGGAGACCGTCCCAGCGAGAAACGAACGCAAGCCTTGCGGGACATCCGGGACGCTTGTCAGGATGCCGAAGCGGTGATCCAGGATGCTGCCCAGCGCGGCAGTGTCGCGCGAGAGCGCGCAAGCCTGCAGACCATCGTAAACCAAGCCGTGAAGGCCGTCCAGACAGAAATCCGGAGTCCTCGCATCCGCGTGCGGCTTGATCCCGGACTGGCCGCCCTGGTCGAGGTCAACGTATTCTCGATTGTCGGTGCGTTGGTGAACATACTCAGCAATGCAGTAGATGCGATGGGCGAGGAAGGGGTCTTGACGGTCGTTACCCACCTCGGCGACGACCGGCGGCATGCCGTGATTCAAGTCCATAACACCGGCCCTTCGCTTACCGCCGAGGAAATTGCGCACGCGCTGGCAGTCGGCACCAGTGGCAAGAGGGGACCCCACCACTTGGGTCTTGGATTGCCGCTGGCACGTCGGGCAATCGAGGACGTCGGCGGCCGCTTCAAGATACATTCCCCGAATTGGGGCGGGGTGGAAGTGGAAGTCAGCCTTCCGTTGGCCGCCCCGGAGACCTTCCGAGAAACGGTGCCTCAAGGAGATTGGAAGAATGAAGACGTTTAAGATCTTGATTGTTGAAGACAAGAAGAAGGACGCCGAGCGTCTGGACGAGGTGCTGAAGGAGCTTCTTCCCCAGATCGCCGATCAAGGCGAGCAGTCGGTGGAGTCGTGGATTGTCACCGATCAGGCGGACGCCGACTTGGCGGTGCTTGAGACGGGGCCGGCGGGACCAGCCGGCTTCGATTTGGTGTTTCTCGACCTCCGGTATCCGGAAATGGAAGGCGGCCCACTCAACGAGGATCCCAGCGCCGAGTTCCAGGGTATGAAATGGCTTCCCGCGTTGCGGCGGGCCCAACCGCGGGCTGCCATCGTGATCCTGACCAGTCATGCCATGTCGAACAGTCTTCGTACCGCGGTGCAAGCCATTCGGGATTTCCAGGCCGACGACGTCGTTCCCAAGAACCTGTCGGTTCACGATCTTGTCGCGAGAATCACGGTGGCCTGCGCGAATCGTCGGCGAGTCGAAGTGATGCGGCGGGTTCACCGGGAATTCCGCTCCCTGATCCATTCCCGGTTCACTCGCACGTATGCGGAGGACTTGTCGCGGATTCTGGACCAGAGCAGGGCCAAGTTCTCGGACATCGCCCGACGGCTGGAATCCGGAGATCCCACGGCCGTCGATACCGCGCCGGACGATATCCGCAAGAGTTTCACGGCACTGAGAGACGAGTTTCTTCAGATGACGGAACTGCTGAGTGAAGGCGAGGATGACCGCAACGAAGTGGATATTGCGGAGATCCTGCGCGACTTCGCCGTCCTGTATGAAGACCGTTTTCGCGAAGCAGGAGCCCTGCTTGTTGCGCCGGATGTCACGTTATCGCTCCGATGCATGACTTTTTCCAGCGACTTGAAAATCGCCCTGCACGAAGTGATCCTCAATTCGGCGGAGGCGTTCGAGCAGCCGTCGAGCAGACCTCGAGGCGAGCGCCGATGCTCAATGACGGCATTACCGACCTCCGCCGGCGTCGAAATCCGGATTGTCGACAACGGTCCAGGATTCCAGGACGCGGCCATCCAGCAAATGTTCCAGTTGCCGAAGCGCAAGGAAGGGGTCCGGCCCGGCCGAGGCAAAGGCCTGTACGTGGCCCAGCGGATGATGCACTCCATCGGCGGTAGCATTCGGGCCCGGAACATGGAACAAGGCGGGGTCGAGGTCGTGCTCGCCGTCAGGGACCTGCGACCGCGGGCGGATCCGCTGGTCGAGCGAGTCCCGAAGGACCCGTCCAACCACGCCGCCCCCAATGAGTCTGGACAGCCATGAAGATCGCAGTGGTCTCGACCGATCCGTCATTTGTGCGGGAACTTGCGGCCAAGGTTCGTGCCTGTGGTCACGAACCGGAGGCGTTTTCCGATCTCCGGGATGCCGTACATGGTGCGCCCACGATGGCCTTGACCGTGTGGGACGACGGTGCGGCCATGGCAGAGATGCTCGACGGGTTGCGGCGTGCCGCCTCCCAACGCCCGCCGGTGCCGGTCGTCGTCTTCGTTCCCGCCGGCGCCCTGGCGGCCAGGTCCCGGGCACGGGCCGCCGGGGCGATTGACGTGCTCTGCTGGCCTCCCGAACCGGACGAAATCACGGCGGAAATCACGGATGTGTTCCAACGGGCGCCGCTCTTGGACGGCATCGACCGGGAAGCCTTTGACCGTTTCGTGCAAGATCAAATCATCGGCCAAAGCCCCCCGGTCCAACAATGTATCCGGGAAATGCTGATGGCAGCGCGTTGCGATGCCAATGTGTTGTTGTTGGGAGAGACGGGGACGGGCAAGGAGGTCTTTGCGCGGGGAATCCACCTGCTTGGCCGCCGCGCGGGCAATCCCTACCTGGTAGTCAACTGTCCGGCGCTGCCAGGCAGCTTGTTGGAGAGCGAGTTGTTCGGCTGCGCGAAGGGGGCCTTCACGGGAGCGGACAGCGACCGCCGGGGGCGTTTCGAGGAAGTCGGCGCCGGCACCCTGCTGTTGGACGAAATCGGATTCGTCTCGCCCGACTTCCAAGCCAAACTGCTGCGTGTGATCGAGCAGAAGGTTTTCCAGCGGTTGGGTGAGAACCGCGATATCCCCTCCCACGCGCGCCTGATCTGCGCCACTTCGGTGGACCTCGAGACAGCCGCCAAGCAAGGCGGATTTCGCCCTGATCTGCTCGGCCGCATCGATCAACTCCGCATCACCCTGCCGCCTCTCCGCGAACGGCGCGACGACATCCCACTGCTCCTCCGACATTTCCTCGCAAAGCACGCCAGGGGACATCCTGTCACGATCAGCCGCAGTGCGATGGATGTCTTGAAATCAGCCGAGTTTCCCATGAATGTCCGCCAACTGGAGAACGTGCTCGTGGGGGCCCTGGTTCGCAGTGAAGCAGGCGAACTCATCTTGCCCAAGCATCTGCCGAAAGAGGTCACCGAATCGCGAGCTGCCGAATCGGCACCCAGCGGGATGGTCATTCGCTTCCCCGCCGGACTGATATACAAGGAAGCCAGGGATCTGGTCTGTCGTGAACTCGATTTCTTGTACCTGCCCAAACTCCTGCGCAAGCACGAGGGAAACGTCGGTCGTGCTGTCGAGGAAGCTGGCATTGATCGGAAAACCTTCAACGAACGCCTCAAGGCAGCCGCCCCTTCCGGAGAAAGCGAACGTCATGCCTAAGTACTTCCGCATCGTCTACGTCAATACTCGGCCAAATTCGTCCGCCACGAAAGATTGGCCTAAGGATATCGCGTATCTGCGAGATTGGACATGGCTTCAAACTGCCCTCGTGCGCTGGGAATCCTTCGTACTCGAATCGAAGGACTCGCCTGCCGTGCCCTCTCTCCTAAGGCAACTGTCCGCCATCGATCTCCTTGTGCTTGACTGGTCCTGTCCCAACCCAGAACCATCGATCAAGTTGTACACTGAACTCCGCGAGACCAACACCGCGCTTCCGGTGCTTGTCGTGGACTATTCGCCGGGACGAGAGCCGGTTCGTGACGATCGGATTGTTCCCAATTCGAATGCGATCGTCGTCGCTGAGGGGGATCTCGGCGCGGCTGAGGTGATCGGCGATTCTCTTCGTCGCCTCGGGGTGCAATTGCCGCAGCCCGTCGTGCAAGTCGATCTAGGAGAAAAGGGATTCATTATCCAGAACCTGATCGAATCGCTCGGAGACGACGGCGAAAAGGCACTTAAGCTGATCGTCCAGAAGTTTTTTCCGGACTCGCTCGTTGCCCGGGTGGAACCGGTCGGAGGCGGTTGGTCTGGAGCACGGCTGGTTCGCCTGCTGATTCGGGGAGAACATGACCCCTTCTTCCTCAAGTTTTTTCCCAAAGGAAAGGCCTACGAGGACGAATGGAAGCAGCATGATAATGCCGTCAAATGGCTTGGGGACGCCACCGTCAGGTTCCATCCCGTGCCTGATCTTGGCAGCGGTTTTGCGAACCAAAGCGAAGCCTTTCCGCCGACAACGCCGTGCGTCTTCCCCGTCTGTTACGAATCGGCTTCGACGAAAGACCATCCGCGCGATACTCTGAAGGAGTCCTATCGCACGGCCAGCGAGGGGGAGATGGAAACGGGCTTGCGAAAACTGTTGGAAATCTTGTCCAGGTCGCAACTGAGTCGTCCCTCGACGGACGACGAACCGCCATGGAGCGATCCTGGGATTGGAGGCTTCTGCCTCAGCCGGGATCTCAAGGAAAGCCTTCTCGCTACGCTGGACGACTTGGCTCCGTACTGGAAGGAGAAGTGGGACAATTGGGAGCACCGCCGCGACGCCCTGCAACAACTCGTCCAGCATCTGCCGCGCTGGCTTACGGAATGGCTGCCGGTCATTCTCGGCCACATCCACGGGGACCCCAATCCGCGGAATTGCTTGATCGCGCGCGACAAGCCCGACGACCTGAGGCTGATTGACTGCGGAGGCTATCGCTCCAATGGCCGACTGGTCTCCGACATCGCGGTCGTCGAGCGCGACGTCAAATTGGTAATGATGGGGCTCGAACGGCAAGCAGGCGATTTCTATGACTTGGACACTGGGCAGTTGCAGCATTGGTATCAAGCCGAGAGAAACGCGATCGGTCACGGCTTGCACTACACCCCCGCGCAGGCGATCATGCTCGCCGGTCCCTATTCTTCTGCAACTCGAGCCTACCGATTGGTGGGCGTGGTTCGCCAGCGGGCTTGCGACCTATGCGGTGACTGGGATTCCACGGGTCGACACTACTTTGCCGCACTGCTATATTGGACGTTGGAGATTTTGCAGTATCCAGCTGTGCGTTCTACGAAGAAACTATTGGCTCTGTACTCAGCCTCGGAGATTCTGCTGCGTACATGAGCCGCCTCGGGTATAGGTCGACCGGAGTCGTCTGTGGTCACCGTTGTTCTGCGGTTTCAAACTCGAGACACCCGTTGACGTCGTTCCAGAATCGCACTATATTTTACCTAGTCTTCCCCAGTTCACCGAACTACAATAGGAGCCTCAAGATGAGCCTAGTCCAGGCCGATGTCAACTCGCAGGAGCGCGAAAAAGTGAATCTGGCCCAGCGGAATTCTGAACTCGAAGGTGAACCGATGACACTTCCGATAAGTCATTTGCGGGCGTTGTACACCGAGATTGTCCTTCGCCGTGGAGGGCCGGCATCCGCTGAGGCAAAGGAGTTCCGGGACAGGCTTCGCGACAACAGTGAATTCAAACGTCAGGCACAGATCGTCGGAGAATTGTATCGCAAGAACCTCCTTATCCAAAAGACGACTGCCTCAGCCGCTCTCGCCGCAGGGCCAAGACGGCGACGGCACTTATGCCGCTCATGACGCCAGCGAGCGGTACCGAACGTTAGTCCCGTCCTATCTGAAGTCTTGCAAAACGCAGGCTCGTCCCTTATTTCGGGTTAGGGCATGGTTTCGGCGTCATGTTAGCCCCAATTGCATGAGCACCTCCTGGTGTGTGCGAGATTTGTTGACAATCTGATCGACCGCCCAGGCCGGTGTCTGCCGCAGGGTTTCGCGCAGCATTGCTCGCGAGGCTTCGCCGATGGTCATCAGCTTGCAGAGCGCCCAGTCACGCTCGCGGGTTTGTTTCAGTTGGCCGGTGAGCAGACTGTACGTAACTGCTCAATAATCCCACGGGATTGATCTTTACACGAAGTGCCATTTTCGGTCACGCTGGGGGCCATGAGCAATCCAGCCCCTCAGGAACCGCAGCCGATCCGGATCGCGGGCGTCGAGATTCCGGTGGCCGAACAGACGCCGTTGGTGTTCGCCGGACGCGCGGTTGGAAGGCTATCGGGACTTCGTGGTCCAGGACTTGGTCGTCAAGACACACACGACGCGCTATCGGCGGGCCGTGTATCGACTGGCCGACGGTGGAGTATGCGTGGCCCCGCGGCTGGCGGGAGTCGATTCGCACTTTGGGATCGGCTTGAAGCAGTACATCCTCCTGCAGGTCCATCAGAACCACGTCACCCAAGGACGGTTGCTGGAGGAATTGCGGGAATGGGGAATCGACATTTCGGCAGGCCAGTTGTCGCGGCTGCTGTTGGAGGGACACGAGGAGTTTCATGCCGAGAAGGACGAACTGCTGCCGGTGGCTCGGCAGATCAGCGACCACCTGCACTGCGATGACACGTCGGCCCGGCATCGCGGCCGTTCCGCCATCTGCACCCATATCGGCAACGAACTGTTCGCCAGTTTCACCACCAGCGATTCCAAGTCGCGGTTGAACTTCCTCCGTCTGCTGTGCCAGCCGCAGGAACAATATCGCTGGTGCGAGGAAGCGCAGCAATCGCTGGAATGGCTCGGTGCCGGCCGGAAGTTGCAGCAGCGTCTGGCCCGCCAGCCGGACGGCTGTTGGCTCGGCCGGGAGGCTTGGGAACAACAACTCGCCCAGTGGCAGCTGACCCACCCGGACCACCGTAGGCTGGTCTCGGAGGCGGCCCTGTGCGGGACGCTCCTGACGGAATCCTGGTACGCCGAACTCGGGCTGATCAGCGACGACGCGCCGCAGTTCAAGGTCTTCGGCTTTATCCACGGGCTGTGCTGGGTGCATGGCGAGCGGAAGATCGATCGCTTGATCCCGCTGATCGCAGCCCATCGGCAAGCGAAGGAGACGGCCCAAGGGACGTTCTGGGAGCTGTACAAGAGTCTGAAGGAGTACCGCCTGAAGCCGACGCCAAACCATCGTCAGCGGATCGAGAAGCGATTCGATCGCCTGTGCCTCACCAAGACCGGCTATCCGGACTTGAATGCGGCGTTGGGCTTGCTGCACGCCAAACGCGACGAATTTCTGGCCGTCTTGGAGTACCCCCATCTGCCCCTGCACAATAATCTGGCCGAGAACGACATCCGCGAGTACGCCCGCATACGGAAGATCAGCGCCGGCACACGTAGCGACCTGGGCCGCCGTTGCCGCGACACGTTCTTGAGCCTCAAGAAGACCTGCCGCAAGCTGGGCGTTCGCTTCAGTGAGTACCTGCGGGATCGCCTAGCCGGAACGCGGGGCATCCCCCGCCTAACCGAACTGATGCGGAAGTCTGCCCAAGGACCCCCGCAACCGTCCCTCGCGCCGGACACCGGGTGACGGCCCCAGCCGCAACTCCGCCGGGACCGGCCGCTAATCGTAGGGACCGGCCGCTGGTCGTCGAAGCCGGCCACTGATCGTCGAAGCCGGCCACTGATCGTCGAAGCCGGCCACTGATCGTCGAAGCCGGCCACTGATCGTCGAAGCCGGCC
>Ga0351933_1015_pt1 | contig 78859 bp, 75 predicted proteins | sample TotcelHT113001L9_FD_206841 | JGI IMG/M metagenome (GOLD analysis project Ga0351933, IMG submission 206841) | Enriched cells from coal bed in the Powder River Basin, Montana, United States - Total cells T11 rep2 HSBNCT.T11.300.1.L9 ... | reverse complement strand
CGGTTCGGCGACGGCCTGGAAACCATCGGGACGTGCCTCCTGGATGTCAGCAACCGATTGGGACTGAACCCTGGTCTGGTCGAGGCCATCCGGCTTTTCCAAGAATCCCGCATGGGCATCTACGAGCACGGCGGCAACCAAGGGGGGCGGGTCCGGCTACAGGAATTGGTGACGGGCAGGGATTTCGACGCCCTTTGCACCAGCGGTTACCGGGGCAAGCCCGGCGAACTGTGGTATGTGCGGCTCTGCCCGCCTCTGGCCGATCTGGTCGAGTACCACGTGACCATCACCACACCTTACGTCCTGACCCAGGTGAACAAGGCCGACTGGACGGCCTACTTGAACCGGGCCATGCTTCAGCTGAAAGACGTGGATGAGGACCATCGGCTGCACGACTTACTGAAATACGGCCTGGGCGTTCACCACTGGAACGAATTCGTGTTCCAGGGTTACCATCACCACCAATTCGATGCGATCTTTCTGGCGGGCATCCCTGATGTGAAGGGCAGTCTGCCTCATGCAGAAAGTACAGCGGAACCTCTGCCAAGCGAAGCCGAAGAACCATCGAAGCGGCTGGCTGCTTTGGGGTCAAAGCGTGTGATCCCGACGCCCGAAGGTGAAGCCAAGATGTCGGCGGTGATCCTGAAGGTGGCCGAACCGTTGGTAAAGAAATATGCCAACACGCCTGAGCAAGCCAAGACCGTGATTATGTTGGTCATCTACGGCTGGAACAAGTCGCTGTTCCCGAAAGACAAACAGGCCGTGGTCGAGAAAGAAATCCTCGCCCGGACTGCTTCTGGGGGCGGAGATGCCCAGATCGTCGATGCAGCCGTCGATATCATGAACACGGTTGCAAAACGTCGGCGGAGGCTCTTCCCCGAACTACGCAAGATCGTTGTGGATTACAAGATTACGATTTCCGGCGACGATTTCAACCTAAACGTCTCTTCGGCCCCTGCGTCAGACGCTTGGAAGTCGTAACCGGCCTACAGGAGCCACCCCCATGAACAACTCCACCCACGAGTTTTTTGAAATTCTGGGCAAGATCCTGCTCCGCTGCTGGATCTTCGGCTTCGTGTTGTTGTTCATCTGGCTCGGTGCCTTTATGAGCGGAGTCGTCCACAACCTGCACGGCCCGTTGATGGACCTGTCTGGCCACGACCTGAACGTGATCCACTACAGCGGCATGGCCTTTGCCAAGCTGGTCGTGATCCTGTTCTTCTTCTTTCCGTGGCTTGCGATCAAATTGGTGCTGCGAAGGCAGTCGGCTTAGTGGAGCGTGCGGTGAGCAAACGAAACAGCGGTCCACGCCTAAGCAGGCGTTACGCCTTTGTCAAACGCCGCCTGCTCCGACTTCCGCAGCAGTCCCACGGCGTCGAGATCGATTTTTGCCCGCTGCCGGATATCGTCCCAGACGAGTCCGGCTTTTGGCTGGGCCTGGTCGTCGATCACGATACCGGCACAATCTTGACGACCAGCGTTTTGGCTGCCCCACCTACCGCCGAGGACGCTGCGGACATCATGGCCGGGGCGATGGAGTGCTCGTATTTTAGGGCAGCCTCCCGGCCCAGCAGGCTGCTCCTTCGAGACAATCCATCCTGGGAAGCGATCTACCCCTGGCTGGAGCAATTGGGCATTGAGACCGTTGTCACCGAGGATCTTTTGCACTGGGATGCAAAGGCCGATGAGTTGATCGAGTGGATGAAACAACGATGGCAACCTTTGCCAGATTTCCTGGCGGGAATGGACGAGGAATTTGGTATCTTTACTACCCTTGGCGAGCTACGAAGTCTTACTTACAGCTTTCTCTTTTTCGAGCAACCCAAGGGCCAATGAAGTTCGGAGACCGGCTGGGAACTGACGAAGGCTCGCCCAACCAGATCAGGCCGCTTCCCGCTTCGTCAATCCACGTCGAACAAGCTCGGCGGTGCCGGGTAGATCACCCCGCCAGACTCAACCTTCGCACCTGCCGTCAGTTTGTGCGGCTTGACTTCACCGGTGGGCAAAATGTGCAGCACCATCACGCCGTTGGCCAGCAGGTGATCACAGAGAAATCGCCGGTGGCAGTGCCGGTAGTCGCCTTCGGCACACATGATGGCAGTCCGGCGGTTCCGGGCGATCGCCAACAGGTTTGCCACGCCCTGCTGGAACCCGTCCGAAGCCATGTAGTCGGCGTAGTTGCGGAAGCTTTCATCTTCCACGCCCCGATTCGGCGACGGCGGATCGACCTGGGTTCGGCTGCGATGACCACCCAGGGCGTCCAGCCAGTGGTATTCGATGTCTTCGTCGGCCAGCGATGCCGACAAGCTTTCCTTGCCGAAGTGTGGATGCCTGCGGGAACCGGGGAAACTGCGGATATCCGCCAGGGCTTCGATGCCGTGCTTCTGTAGCAGCCAGAGGAAGCTGCCCAGGGGATGGCTGCTGTGGCCGATGGTTAAGATTTGGAGTTGGTCGGGCATGGCGTCCATGGCGACAGGGCACCACTCAACTTGTTGCGGGCTTCCGCTCCCAGATCTTCACGATGACCCAGGCAACTAAACCAACAGCGGCCACCATGTAAAGCCAGGGGGACACAACCTGCGACAATTCGAGCACCGCCGCAATCGGGGCCGTGACCGTCTTCACATCGTCAGGAAATACGACGAAGTAGGTGAAGACCAGGGCGATCAGCATCAGCACGACATTTCTGGCCGAAGTGGTTCTAGGCTTCATGGTGTGGTTGCTCCGAATTCGGGATTTCAGCGGCGGACGAGCCCCGGAGGATGGGCAATACGCTGCACGCCACGCCGCCGAGAATCAGGATGATGGCGATCTTCATCAGTCCCGGTGCCAAAATCGCCACCGTAGGCACGGCGATCAAGGCCCCGTAACCGACCGATACGACAGCAAACAGAGTTCCGAGTACCAGCAGTTTGGACGCCTGCGTGCGTCCCCATCGTAGCACAGCCCAGCACAGAAGCAGGAACACGATGGTGGACACCACGAAGCCAAAGACGGATTCCACGCTTGGTTCAAGCCCGTGGATTTGGGCCAAGATCGGGGGAAGTGGCATGTTGGCCTCCGAGGAAAAAAGAGGGTTGGCCGCTGACGCTCGTCCCTATTATTGCCGGGAGTACATCGTGTGCAATCCCGTTCGTGGCGGTCAGCCCTTGCCAAGGGGCCTACGGTGGGGCGAAAATGGCGGGCGTCTTCCTCCCACACCTACCCAAGGAATCCATCGATGAAAAGCATCGCTGTCCTGCTGCTCACGTCACTTTTGTTGGCCGTCACCGCCCACGCCCAGGATGACCAACTACCGAAAACGCCCCCTGGCCAGACTTGGAAGCTGGTCTGGCGGGACGAATTCGACGGCGACCAACTCGACACCACCAAGTGGACGCCCCGGCCCGATAGCAAACGCAAGGGCGGTTGGTGGAGCCAAAAGGCAGTTGGTCTGGACGGCAAAGGAAACCTCGTCATCAGGACGTTCATGGACGGCGACAAGCCCACGGACGGCTGCATCACGACCCAGGGCAAGTTCGAGCATAGCTTCGGCTACTACGTTGCCCGCATCCAACTCCAAAGCCAACCGGGACTGGTCGGCGTTTTGGATCACAGGTCCGGGTGTCGGCAAGGTCGGTGACGACGCACGTGACGGTTGCGAAATCGACATCATGGAAAAACCCTGGCTGGACGAGCGGGTTCAGCACACTTTCCACTGGGACGGCTACGGCAAGGACCACAAGTCCGAGGGCCACGTCGTCAAGGTGCCGGGCGTCATGAACGGATTCCACACGTTCGGCCTGTTGTGGAAGGCCGACGAGTACATTTTCTACGTGGACGGCAAAGAGACGTGGCGAAGCAAGGCGGGAGGCGTCTACCAAGTGCCGGAGTACATGCTGCTCAGCGACGAGATCGGCACCTGGGCCGGGGACATCGCCAAGGCGAATCTGCCGGACCAATTCCTGGTGGATTACGTGCGGGTGTATGATCTGGTGGAGACGAAGTAGCTTGCCGTTGGCGAGTCCCGATCGTCCCCAATCCATACGAAAGAGAGCCAGCAAGATGCGGTGGCGACGACGACACGACTGGCCTGACCGACCCGCAAGGCCCAAAGTCCGACGTTTGTCGGCTGACGAGCGGGACAAGTATCTGAGCGGTATGATTCGAGTTATTGAACGCTCGCCGGTGCTTTCGGCACTAAACTTCGAGGTCCATGCCCTCCGTGGCCGCTTCTATTTTGAACGGTGCTATCGGGACGACGACGGCAACCTGTTGGGCAAGGGCATCGTGGGCCGCATCACACCGCTGGCAGATTCAGCGGCCAGCCTACTTCTGGAGGTCGAATACCGCCAGGGAAGCTGGTTCAAAATCGCCCAAGGATCGGTGCTGAAGGTCATGAAGGCCATTGCGGATGACACTCAGGGTACGTTCCACGGCCTTGGCTCGTTGAATAAGTCGTTGCGAAAGGCAGGCAAGGGATTGCAGCGGTTACCGGTTAAGAAGCGGCGGAATGGGATCTTCGTTTTTTCGGAAAATGGAGTACCATGCACTGCTCAGGAAGCCCTGTTTCACTACTTCGGCCTACCCGTCGATGTCATCGCTCGGCCACGGACGTGGTATTGGTACCATCGAAAGCCGCACATCCTCGAAGTCTCTCGTGACCGGCGACGTGTGCTGGTGCGTTTTTCGACATCAAGTTTGTCCGGCGAGTTTGGCGGAACCTGCTTGTACATTTGCCGGGAAGGCAGGTGGGGGGCGTTCACCATCAGGCCGAGCGAAAGCGACGACATTGCTTCCGCTGAACGATGGCTAGAAATGAGGAAATGGCGGCAGTGGACATGAGGGCGACGGATTCGGTCGCCGTGGTAGTGGGCTGATCGGATTCTGCGGCCAAGATGGAAGTGACGGGCTGGGGCCGAACGATGCTCTGCGAGCTTTGCCAATGCGAGGAAGCCTACAACTTTCACCATTTTATTCCCCGAACGCTGCATTCGAACAAGTGGTTCAAGCGACGTTACACCCGGCAGGAAATGCAGCAAGGCATGGAGGTCTGCAAGCCGTGTCACTCGGCCATCCACGACCTGATCCCCGACGAGAAAAAGTTAGGGCGTGACTACAACACCAGGGAGAAACTGCTTACCCATCCCCAGTTGCAGGGCTTTGTCCAGTGGAAGCGGGAGAAGGCTCGAAACAAGCCGAAGCGGAAAGGAAGGACTCGGCGTGAAGGCTGGCCTGTTGACGTTGATGCGGCCCTCCGGCTCACACCGACCTCCGAATGACACAGAACCAGGCCATGGGACCACCGTCGCTGAACCGGGCGTCTTTCAAATCAGGTCGGGCCTCGAATCGTGCTTCCCGGATCGACTCCACCTGCCAGCCCTGGGCGAAGGCGTCGTGGAGTTCCTGGCGTGACACTCGGCGTGGGCCTTGGCCGGGCGGTTCCTGGTCGCTGAAACAGCACAGAAACAATCTGCCTCCAGGTTTGACGGCACTGGCCAGGGCCGTGACGTAACGTGCCCGGTCCTCGTCGGCAAAAACGTGGAACAAACCGCAGTCGATCACCGAGTCAAACTGCTCCGGTATTTCGCCCAGGGCCAGGGCGTCCATCACGAGGAACGTTGTTTGCAGTCCCCGCTGTTGGGCCTTCTGGCGGGCCTCAACAATCGGCTTTTCGAGGAAGTCGATGCCGGTGACTTTGTGGCCACGTTCGGCAAAGAACAGGGCATTGTCGCCCGTGCCGCAGCCCGCATCCAGAATCGAGCCGGTGATCTGATCCGCCGCCTGCACGAACACAGGTTGCGGCCCGCCGATGTCCCAGGGTGGTTGGCCTGCGTAGGCTTCTTGGAATCGTTCTTTGCCGGTGGACTCCGAGGCCATGTCGTTCTTCCTTCGATTCTGTGGGCACGTGCTGCCGGATCGGACCACACGGTTCCATGACATTGTAGCCAGCATGGCGAGTGCCGCCACCGCCTTGGTCCGTGACCGAATGGTTTCGCAGCCATCAGCGAGGCGGTAGGATGGTGGCTGTGATCCTGATGTCCCCTGGAGGAATCGCACATGGCAAACTTCATCCCAAAACCAACAATTATCGAAGCGGCGGGGCAACCACCGAAGTCCATCGAGGAGTTCATCGGCCGGGTCAATTCCGGCACGGCAGCGGTGAGTATCGCCCGCATGAAAAGCCCATCTGGTTGGCTGGAGCCTGGGCAGACACCGGAATTCGACGAATACACGGTCGTCCTGCAGGGCACCCTGCACGTCAAACTGAAAGACACGGCATTCGACGTGGCGGCAGGGCAGGCGATCATCGTCAAGGCCGGTGAATGGGTCCAGTACAGCAGCCCTGGTCCTGCTGGTGCCGAGTACATCGCAGTGTGCTTGCCTGCATTCTCGCCCGAGACGGTTCATCGGGAGGAGTGACAGGCAATTCCCAAATGGTGGCACATGACGATCATCTTCCCCATCGACCGAGTGGACGACCTTCGCAAGCAGGCCCGAGAAGCCCGCAAGGTCAACATGGACGGCCCTGACGGTTGTCCACCTGGGGACCGTCGAGCCAGCCCGCTTCGTCGTCGTATCGGCTGCGGACCTGAATGCCGCTGTTGCCGGTGGTCTTGCCGTAGGTCTGGACCTTCAGCCGGAGTGCGAAATCGCCATACTCCTTTTCCGTCAGCAGCCAGATGTAGTGGTGCTTGCTGCCGGGCGGCGTTTCGGCAGCGATCGTGCCGTCCACCACCTTCCAGTATCCAGTCTTGTCCCGGTCAGCCGGTCGGCACTTGACGATCCAGCCATCTGAAATTCTTGCCGTTGAACAAACTGGTCCATCCCGCCTCGCCGCCGTCCCCGTCAGCAGCCAAGGACAGGTGGCAGGCAGCCAGTAGCATCAGACATGACCCAAATCGTATCATGGTTCTTCTCCGTGGAGCTTGGCAAAACCGTAATCTTACCCGCTTTGGACACGGATGACACCAGCATGGATCAGTCGGCTATAATAAGCGTTTCAAAGCCGTTTGTGACAAGAGGAGGCCACAGATGACCGACACTCAAATCAGAAATCAGATTCGGGAACGCTTCGCTCAAATCGCCCGGTCACCGGAAACCGAGCGAGTCTTCCCCGTGGGATCGGCAAGTGCCAAGAACCTCGGGTACGACGCCGACGAGATCGACACCTTGCCTGCCGAAGTCACCGAGTCCTTCAGCGGCGTGGGCAACCCGCTGACGTTGGGCGAGTTGGCTGCTGGTCAAACCGTGTTGGATCTTGGATGCGGTGCCGGATTGGACAGCATCCTTGCCGCACGTCAGGTGGGGCCAACGGGAAAGATTGTGGCCGTTGACATGACCGAAGCCATGCTCGACAAGGCCCGACGAAATGCAGCGGCCGTTGGCATCTCCAATATCGAGTGGCACCTCGCCGATGCGGAAAATTTACCCGTGGCCGATGGCGTCGTGGACGTGGTGATCACCAACGGCGTCCTCAATCTGTGCCAAGACAAACTCAAGGTACTGGCAGAGCTACACCGTGTGCTTTGCCCAGGTGGTCGTCTGCAACTGGCGGACATCCTGCTCCACGAAAACGTGACGGCAGAAAACGTGGCGAAGCTTGGCACTTGGTCGGACTGAATCCTCGGTGCCGTAAAGGAGCGGTCGCTCCTTGAGATGCTGCGGGCAGCTGGGTTCGTGGAAGCTGAGTTCCACGGCAGGACGGGCTATCGGACATCAAAATGCACCGCAGGTGCGTTGTTGACGGCCTGGAAACGAAAGTAGCTCACGTCGGAACGATGATTCGACGTGGGCTTCACAGCACTCGGCATCGGCTACTTAGCCATGATGACTGACGGGGAACGACATGGGCATCTTCGACTGGCTGAAAACGCCGAAGACCAATGTGGACGTGCTGGACGATGTGATCTGGCTGACCAAGCAGGCCAAGTATGGTGGGATTTCGGCATCCATTGGTCGTTGCCATGCCGAACCAGCCCGGCCATTTGCCGTGCTGCTGGTGGCCCATTTCCGGGACTGTCTGAAGCAACTTCAGGCCATCGTCGAACAAAGCGGCTTTGACCCGCAAACCGTGATCGCAGCCACGGCGGAGAACCTGACGGGCCGATCCGCACCGAGGCTTGGTTCCGACGATTCACAGACCGTTGTCATCATCGTTGCCGAGCGGCATCCGCTCCAGGCCCACGACGCCGCCGTCACTGAATTCGCACAAAGTTTGCCGTGTCGCTGTCGCTTGGTTCACCACGTTTCGCTGGAAGATCCCATGATGCGGATGTTTGCTGGCGAGTGGGTCCAAAACATCCTGCAACGGCTGGGTATGAACGAAAGCGAAGCCATCGAAAGCCGAATGGTGACAAGGCGGATTCAAGCGGCGGCACAGAAGATCGAAAGCCAGGCGGTGAGTGACTTGCCCGCCGATTCCGCCGACGAATGGCTGGAACGGAACTGCCCAGACCTGTGGCGGAAGGTGGAAAAGTGATGCCTGCCAACGGAGGAAACGTAACTGAAGCCAAGCGTCCCCTCCAGTTCACGTTACGCACGTTGCTGCTGATCGTGTCGTCATTGGCTGCCACCCTCGGTGCTGTCCGTTGGCTCGGTGCAGAAGTTCTTCCGTTCATCGTGGTCGCCGTGGGCATCTGGCTCACCGCACGGACTAAGGCCCGTCATCTGCTTGTGTGGCTGGTGCCAGCGTTGTGGTCCATGTGTGCCTTCGGCTCGTGGCATCATCGAGGCGACGAGTACGGCCAGTTCGGTGTGTGCATTCTGCCCGGCATCTGGCTCGCCCTTCTGCCGTTGAACTTCGGCCATCTTTCAGAGGTGTACCAGCTGCTGATCGCCGCTGGTGCATTGCCGATGGCGGCCTTCGGGTTCCTTCTGGATCGGCTTCCCGTGTCCCGTCGCCTGTGGGGAGCGACCTTTATCGTGGCCTCAGTTGCTCTGTTCGCCTGGGGATTGCTGTGGGGCCTGTCAACTGAGAAGGCCATCGCCGAGAGCGGTTGGATCTGTTGGCTCTCGGCGTTTGCCTTTTGCGTTGTAAGCTTGGCGGTCTTCGGGTTCCTTCTGGATCGGCTTCCGATGTCCCGCCGCCTGTGGGTGGCGATCTTCATCGTGGCGTCAGTTGCTCTGTTCGCCTGGGGTTTGCTGTCGTTGGCGTCATTGGAGAAGGCCATCGGCAAGGACCGTTGGAGCCTGTGGATCTCGTGGATTTCGTCGCAAGCCTTTTGCTCCGCAAACCTGGGGATGTACGTGTCCGTGCTGACGTGCGTTGGCGGCGGGGCCATCGTTTGGTTGTGGCGGCGGGTCCGCAGACGGAAAGGGATTTGACGTATGCCACGCTTCTCCATCCTGATCCCCGCCCGCAACGAAGAAAACTGCCTCCCCGGCTGCCTGGAGTCGATCAAGGCCGCTGCCGCCCCGTTTCCCGATCAGGTGGAAGTCATCGTCGCCATCAACCGCTGCACCGACCGCACGGAGGAAATCGCCCAGGCACATGGCGCCAAATTGGTCCATGACGACAGCCGGAACCTAGCCAAGATCCGCAATGCCGCAGCACGGGCGGCCATGGGCGAAGTGATCCAAGTTCCAAGATTCGACACCCGGCGACGAATAGACTTTCAAGGACCGAAAACGGCAACTTGCTTCAAGGACCAAACACGACCATGAACGATCCAGGATTCTTCGTCGGCTGGGGAACTTTGTCCCTCATCAACGCTGGCTTGGCCCAGTCCAAAGGACGCAACGGACTGCTGTGGTGGTTGTTCTCGCTGTTGATCGGGCCGATTGCCACGCTGCTGATCGTGGTGCTGCCGAAGGTGCCGTCCCTTCCCTGAATCCGGCAAGGTCACTTGCCCTTGATCACCATACCGACGCCTGCCATCGCATCGGTCTGTTCTCGACATTGACCGACCTTCGCCTTGACGGCAGCGTGGAGTTCCCGCAATTGTTGTTGCAGACTTTTCATGTCGGCGACGATGGTGGGCAGACCGTCCAGGCTTTTCCGCTCCATCAGTTCGCTCCCCGGTGAAGTTCTTGGTGACCGGAAGATAGATCGGCAGGCATGTCGCTGGACTTGTCGGGCCGAAAGTCGGGGTAGCACGGTTCACGGATTCGTCCCAGCCTTCCTGACCGGACTTGGCAAGCTAATCCGGTGATGTGGACGGGCCGAGGCCAGCAGACCAAATCTTCGCCAGTGATCGTCACAGATTGCCTGCTAGCGGTGACTGAAACGACTGTCCCGGCCGGAAACGCTGCAAGACGGCACCGTCGCTGGCCGATGTTTTTCACCACAAACCGTCACCGACTTGCACAAGGAGATCCGCATGGACGACGAGATCGACATCCAAGATTTGGACGCCTACGAGATCCGGGAATTGCTGCTGGACCAAGGCAGTGAAGTGGACGAAGAGCAAGCCGCAGCCATCAAGCAGTTCATCGAAGACATCGGCGGATTGGAAAATGCCCTCGCCGCCGTTGACATGCTGGACGGACTTGAAAAGGCGGCGTGAACTGGGGAATGCCCGCATCACCCGCCACCGTGTTTTTCAGCGTGGCGGGTATGATCTTTCCGGTGTGAACTCAGTCCAGTAGTTGGGCCAATGCGTTCAGGGCGGCCTTGGCCTCCTGCACGCCGCCCAACTCCTTCACCAGCTTCTTTGCCTTGACCAGCAGACCAATCGACACGGCGTCCTTGGGCACTTCGAATGCAACTTCCGGCTCGGGGGCCGGGGCAGCTTTCTTCGCTTTCTTCTCGGCCTTCATCGCAGACTTCACGACGCTGATCCGCTGTGCCGTCACATCCCATCCCTGGGCATTCATCAGTTCGGCAAGCTCCTTGGGCAGCTTGTCCCGGTTGGCCCTCAAAGCGGCTTTGATTGCGGCGGTCTTGCTGCCCCTGGGTGCTTCAGGTGCGGCTTCAACGGGCTTCGTTTCGACGGCTTCGGGTGCGGTTTCGGGTGCGGTTTCGGTGGTCTTGGGTTTTCTTGGCATAGTTGGTCTCGCTAACGTGGTAAGCAAATAGAAACAGAAAGTATAAGTGAAGGAGAAATGGATGTCCATTGGCCAGTGACGGACACAGAGCATCTTTATCGCCTTGAAGCGTTAGGACGGGCGTGTCATCCTTGCTGACGTAGGTGTGCGGGCTGGCGGTGTTGTGTCCTGCGAGACCGTGCTGGCGTTTCACCTCTGGACGCTTTCTTGATGACCGGTGGGCAGTGCCTTTGGCCACAGACCGGTAATCGTCTTGAATTCCTCGTCGGCAATGATCTTCACGCCGTTGGCGTTGGGATGATTGTCCAAGAACCATCCCGGCACATCCTTCATGCCTTCATCTTTCGATCCATTCAGAATCGGCTTGGCGAACTTCTCCTGCGACAACTTCTGGTTTCGGATGCGTTGATCCCAATTGCCCGCCTCCGTTTCCCTCTTCTTCCGCTCGTAGATCTCGACCAACGGATACTTCCGCTCCCCAGCCAATTGCCTGACCACAGCCCATACGCTGTTCATTCTCTGATTGAATCGTGCAGTCGCAGGCGGATCGCCGCTGTAGTGCTCTGGATCGACCCAGGTATTTGTTTCCAGAATGATCTGAATGCCTGGATAATCCGTCGTCAGAAGGTCGCAGAATTCTTCGAGATGCCGCTTGAAGTCAGAAGGCTCGCAATGCTTTTGGTCGTTGTGACCGTAACGGATCAAGGCGATATCGACGTGCGGTATCTTGTCCTTCACGGACTTTTTGTAGCGGCCTGAGTCTAGGAATTGCCGAATGAAATCGCCACCGGACGCCACGTTATGGCTGACGATCTCTTGGTGCTTGTAGAACGCCGACAACCGGTCGTTCAGCACTGCTTCGACTCGCTGTGTTTCCGGCAGATAGCCGGTGATGCACGTGCTGTCACCGAAATGGACGATGACGACTTCTTGACGTGCATCCGCCGGTTCAGCGGGCTGTGACAAGCACGCCGTTAGAAGCCCGGCAAGGGAAAATAATCGGATCATCGGTCAACTCCTACTTCATCCCAAACGCTTACTTCACGAAGTCGATCGTGGACAACTTGCTCAACGGATACCAACCATCCTCGGATCGGCCCTTGATCCCAAGCTGCACGACCGGCTTGGTGTCATCCTGGCCGATGACGCCAAGCGACAAGGTGTAGGTTCCCGGCAACAAATCATCGGGCAAGCTGAGGGTGTCGGCGACGGCATGAACGTCACCGGGCGGCAAGTCCTTGGGTTCCTTGAAGAACTCCTCCGTGAATAGCTCGATGGAGCCGGGGAGCCACTTGTTCACAGCCACCGTTCCCACAAAGACCTTCCCGTAGCCCTGGTCGTTCGACAGCCTGTAGGCTACTCGGTACGGCTTGTAGCACGGAGCGGAGCCTACATTCTGCCACTTCATCGCCAATTGGATCTTGGCCCCCGGCTGGGCATTCGATGGATGGCTCAGTTCCTTCAGCACCAGCCGGTAACCCAGCCGCCGCAGGAAACGCTCAACCTCGGGTCGGATGTTCTGCCCTTCGGGCAACGGTGCCGACTTGTTGTTGATGACCGACCCGTGCAGGGCCAAGGCGTAGTTGAAGATGAAGCGGAGCGGCCAGCCCTCGTCCGCCCACTTTCGCATGTCCCAGCAGGTCTCCCAGGCCACGGGTGCTGTCTTCCATGCGTCCACGGCGTCGGCTGCGGGCAACATTTTCGGATAAGCCATTCGCATGTGGCACCAATTCTTCGAAAACCCGCCCATGTCGCCCAAGCAGTCGGCTCGCCAGCCCGCTCCGTTCTCGACGGCGTGTTTGAGCATGTCGCCGCCGCCGATGAGCATCACCAGAGGCGTTTTCTTGAAGGCGGCGAGGTAAGCATCGACGATCTTCCTCTGGGTTTCGAGCATGGGCATCGGGGCGTTGGTTGACTGGCTCATGTGCCACTCGCCCCACCATCCGACGGTACCCAGGTCTAGGTGGTCGATATCCGGGTGACCATCGTAACGGACTCCCAACCGGTCGATGAAATCGAGGTGTGCGGCAAGGACTTGTGGATCGTCCAGCACCGGAACCTCCAACTCGGGACCGGTCCCGTACCTGGTGGTGACGACCTTTCCGCCGATATCCGTCAGCCATTGGGGATGGTACGGCTGGCGTGGAGACGAGGAACAACACATGACCCGAAAGGCAAGTGTCTGCCCCGCCTCCCGGCTCTCTTTCAACACTCCGTCCAGAAAAGCGTAGTCGATCTTGCCCGGCTGTGGTTCCAATTCACGCCAACCCCATCGAGCGTAGTGGACCGTGGACGGAATCCAGGACGGCAGGTTCTTGTCCTGCTTGGCCGTGTGGTGGAACGTCTCCCAGCCCATGCCTGGGTTGACAAGGATTTCGTCAGTTTCTTCGGGGGTGACGACAACCTGCTGGCCGTGGACCAAGCTAGTTGCCAACCCCACAAGGATGAATGCGATGCTGATTCGTGTCATGGATGGTTCCTTTGTGGCTCACTGCTTCAGTTTCCAGGCCCGCACGTACTCGACGCTGAACGTCGATGGCAGATCGTTGTCGTCGGGCATCCCAAACCACTGCGGCATGGTCTCCGAATCGAAGATCAGGAACAGCGGTTGGTGCCAGTGTGTGTTCTCGACGGAACGGACCAGGACGCCATCGACGTAGAACTTCAATTCCTCCTTGCCCCAGTCCAGTCCGTACACGTGGTAGTCGTCGGCCAGTCGCCATGGGGCATCCCAAACGCCACCGACGCTCCAGTGCTTCTTCTCCTGTGGCGTCTGGAAGACGTGCAGGTTCATGTTGTACTTCTGCTCGAATCCCTTGGCCTTGCCGCCGATCTCGAATACGTCGATCTCGGTCAGCCAGCCAGGCACATCCTCGACCTGGAACCAGAATGAACTGGAACCAGCGGAATTCATCGGCTTGGCCTTGACCTCGTAGTAGCCGTAGCCCGACCGAACCTTGGTGTGCAGGGCGGCACTGGTGTAGTCCTTGTACCCCTGCTTCTCCGCTTCGGCAGGCAACTTTTCCTTCCGCATCGTCAGGTGCAACTTGCCATCCGAGACCGTGACGTTCTTGTCGCTGAACAAGGCCGGTTGCCGTCCCTTCCACCAGTACATGCCACGGTTCCATTTGTTGGGATCGAGTTCCTGGCCCTCGAACTCGTCGGTCATCGGCTCGAACTTGGCCCAGCCGCCCTTGTTGTCTTGATCGGACAGCGGGTGGGCGTCGGTGACGTGCTTGGGCGTTTCGCCCAGAGGACCAGTCCGGTTCCAGATTTTGGTCGGACGTTTGTCGGCGGTGGGCGTTGATGCGTCCTCGGCAGTCAGGACGTGGTGAGCAATCAGGAGGATGGAAACGATCAGCAGCATGTTGCGAAACATGGTTACTCCTTGGGCAGCACTTGGAACACGGCCTCGGCAATGATTTTCGCTCCCCGGTCATTCGGATGCAACTCGTCACCAAAATGCTCGTCCCGCAGCAGGCAGCAGATGTCGGCCAACGGGATGCCGTGTTCGCCGCAGAACGATTTCAGTTGTGGGTTGTGGTAGTCCCGCTTGCCGTGGATTTCCCTCGCCATGCGGGGCGGGAACATCCGCTCGTTGACCTGCGGCACATTGAACAAAATCGGTCGCTTGCCTCGATTTTCAACGGCCTGGATCATTCGGCCCAGGTTGCCGATGATCCGTCTGCTCGCCGATTCCGTGTCGGGCCATGTCCCCAGATCATTGGTCCCCATGCCGATGACGAAGTAACGGGCGTTGGGAAACAAGTCCAGGTAGTCACGGACCTGTTGGGGACCGTTGTCGCTGATCTCACCGGCAATGCCGCCGTTGGCGACCCGCAGGCCCAGCGGAACGCAAAGCTCTTGGAGGAAGTCCGGGTACGTCCGATATGGCCACTGCCCGGCAGGACCGAAGTTGTTCCAGCCGGTCAGACTGTCACCGGCACACACGATGTCCACGGTGGTCCTGGCAGTTTCAAAGGCAGCGGTGTCACGTTCGACGACGTACAGTACGTCCATGATGGCACGTTTTCCGGGGAGATTCTGCTACTTCTTTTCCTCGCCTGACGGGAGGTATCCAATCGACACCAGGAATTCATCCATGCGTTGCGTCGTTTTCTCCTGCCACGGTGGCCGGTTGAAAAAACCGTGGGGCTGACCTTCGGCCGTGAACATTTCTGCCCGATGCTCCAGTTCCTTCGACTTCTTCATGAACTCGTCGCCCATGGCGGCCAACCGGTCAGCGGTCCCGAAAAAGACCAATATCGGCGGGCTTTCCTTGGTCAAGTGCAAGGTGGGCGAAATGGCTTTGCCCAGGGTTTCATCGTTGCCGATCCGTTCCATCAACTGCGGGATACCAATGAACCGCAGCACCGGGTTGAACAAGACCAGGACATTGGGCTTGGACGAAGTTTTGGCGTCTTCATCGTCCGCATCAAGGCCGGGGGTGAAGGCCGTACAGGCGGCGATGTGACCGCCCGCAGAGCCGCCAGCGGCCACGATCCGTTCAGGATCGACGCCGAGCTTGACAGCATTGGCCCGCATCCACCGCACGGCACTCTTGGCGTCCTCGACACACTCCTTGGGTGTCACCCCGTGCCGTGTCTTCACCCGGTAATCGGCCCGTGCCGCCACCATGCCCCGGCGGGCCAAGTGGCTTGCTTGTGGTTCAAACTGCTCCAGCTTGCCGCCAGTCCAACCGCCGCCGAAAAAGAACACGATGGCGGGCCGCTTATCGCTGTCCTTCCAACCGGGAGGGTAGTGGATGACCATTTCCAGGTCAGCCTGCTTGGTTTTCTTGTACACAAAGGACTTGGTTTCCTGCTGCTCGTCAGCCTGGGCAGCGGCCAAGCCCAACAGCAGACCGCAAAGAAACAAGGCCGAAGTCCTGATTGTTATCCGCATGGTCCACCATCCTTGAACCGGTACATCAACAATCCGGCACTTAGTCTGGGCATGACTTCATCCGATGTCGAAGATGCGTTGGATCACGGGATTCCTGTATTCCGCCCCTCCGGTCAAGACCTGGAGGTTTTCCAAGATCTGGACTTCACCACTGCCGTGCGTGTGTCCGCACAGGACGAGTAGCCGGGATTTCGGGTTGGCCTCCATGATTTTTCGCATGACATCACCGACCGCCTTGCAGGCGAAGTGAGGAAGGTAGTTGTCGTCCGAGTGCCTGCCATTGTACCAAGCGGCCTCCTTGAAGGGCGGAACATGGATCACGGCGATGACCGATGGGTACTGGGCAACCGCCTGCTGGAGGACAACCTCGAAGTGCCGAGCCGCCTCGTCGCCCAGGACGTTCAGGGCCTCCCGAAGTGCGGGCTTGTCCAGGTACAAGCTGCCCTTCCACTTGCGGAGTTCCTCGATCAGAACGTAGTCGTTGAGGAATACGTCCGAGCCCTCAAAATCGCCGAGCCGGGCGTCCGCCCAGCCATCGTGGCCGACAATTGCTGTTTGCGGTGACAGTTCCACGACGCCGATTGCCGTAAGGTACTTCAGGGACTCCAGTTCCTCAGCCAGTTCGGCCACTTCAACACGGGTCTTGCCGATGGAACCCCGGTAGAAATCGTGATTCCCCAGGACGAAGTGGATCGGCTTCTGCCAAACGTCCGCCATCTCCGCCAGAACGCTGGTGATGCCGGGGCTTTCGGCGATGTCCCCGCTGATGACGAAGGCGTCGGCCTGATCCCGTGCCGTTTGCAGAAACCGGCGTCGGTCGGCGGGTTCAAGGAAGTTCAGATGAATGTCCGTCATCCATGCCAGTTGCATCGTTGTCAAGTCTCCGATGGTAACCCGGAACACCGGCTCAAGGCACGCCAGTGCGGTCAAACCCGAATGCCTGAAGCAAAGCGGACCAGAGCAGCCACATCCATGATGGCGTTTCCGTCGCCCGCCTACTTTGCTGCCCGCTTTTGCTGCAACAGCCAGTCGTACAAGTCGGGGTTGGCGTAGTTCCAGTTTGAGGTGGACGATTCAGTTCACGGCCTCCGTCCTACATTTCCAGCGACACGCCGACATTGTAAACTGGCTGCCAGCAAAACGACACAGTACAAGGGAACCACCGTGATCCAGATAACTCGACGCCGAATCCTAGGGCTTTTGATCGCCTCAGCCGTTCTCCTGATTGCCCAGGCCCCGGCTTTCGGCCAGGAGACGCCCCCGGCACCGCTCAAGGTGCTGTTCGTCGGCAACAGCTACACGTCGGTCAACGATCTGCCGTCCATGGCCGCCGGACTGGCCGAAGCCGCTGGTGGGCGAAAGATCGACGTGGATCGGCACCTTGTCGGCGGCTGCACGTTGGAAAAGCACGTCAAGGACCAGAAAGCCATCGACAAGATCCGTGCGGAAAAATGGGACGTGGTGGTGTTGCAGGAGCAAAGCCTTCGTCCCGTCATCGACCGGCAGTCCATGCACGAGTACGCCCGGCTCCTGGATGCCGAGATCAAGAAGCAGGGGGCCAAGACCATTTTCTACTTGACCTGGGCTCGGCAGCACATCCCCGACATGCAGGAAGGGGCCGACCCAGCCCAATCGCCCGAATACGCCAAGGTGATGTACGGGGTCAGCGGCGTATCCATGACCACGAACTTGGAAACTTGGTGTCAGCAACAAAATGCTGGCTTGAACGGCGGACTGAACGGGGCCTACCTGGACATTGCCAAGGAACTGGGGGCGGGGGTCGCACCGGTCGGGATCGCCTGGAAGATGGCGTTGGCAGCCGATCCGGCGTTCGTCTTGCACAACCCGGACAAGAGCCACCCGAACCTGACCGGCACGTACCTAGCCGCCTGCGTGTTCTACGCCACGTTGCTGGATGCAAGTCCGCTGGGCCTGCCGGGCAAAATCCAGCAAGGCGACAAGGTGCTGGCCGACATCCCGAATGATCAGGCAAAGCGGCTTCAAGAGATTGCGTGGGCGGCGGTGAAGGGCGTAACGCTCACGACGGCCACCGCCCACGCCTCCGCCCCTCAACCCGTCCGTCTGATTTTCGATACCGACATGATGGGCGACGTGGATGATGTCGGCACGGCTGCGGTCCTCCACGCCCTGGCGGATCAGGGCGAGGTGAAGATCCTGGCGATGGGGGTTTGTGTCAAAAACCCCTGTTCTCCGCCCTGCCTGGACGCTCTAAACACGTACTTCCGCCGCCCGGACATCCCTTTGGGCGTCGTCAAAGGCCCGGCACATGACCGGGCATCAAAGTACGCTCAAGGGATCGCCGAGGAATTCCCCCACGCTCTGAAGTCGGCTGAGGATGCTCCCGACGCCGCTTTGGTCTACCGGCGGGTACTTGCCGGGCAGCCCGATGCCAGCGTGGTCATGGTGAGCGTGGGGCAGTTGACGAACTTCCGTAACCTCCTGAAAACCGGGCCGGACGACCACAGCAACCTGGGCGGCACCGAACTGGTCAAACGCAAGGTCCGGGCATGGGTCTGCATGGGCGGCAAGTTTCCCGAAGGTCGGGAGGCGAATCTGATCAACGATGGGCCAGCCGCCGCCTATGCCATCGAACACTGGCCGACACCGATTGTGTTCAGCGGTTGGGAAATCGGCCAAGAGATCATGACCGGGGCCGGGCTACGAAAGGCACCGGAAGGAACGCCAGTACGGCAGGCCTACGAGCTATACAACGGCCTGAACGACCGCCAAAGCTGGGATCAGACAGCGGTCTTGTACGCTGTGCGGGGCTTGGACGGTGGGCTGGCTGACTACTGGGACGTGGTGACGGAGGGCTACCTCCACGTCAACGATGACGGCTCCGACGCATGGCGGACGACACCCGACAAGGACCACACCTACCTCGTTCAGAAAATGGACCCGAAGAAGATCGCTGCGGTCATTGAGAAATTGATGTTGCGGCAGAACCAACGACAATCCCGTTAGTAGGGCGACCAATGCAAATGGCGAAACTCCTGATCGCCTACGATACGACCGAAGGTCAGACCAGGGAGGCTGGCAAGGACACAGATACGTCGAAGAACCACGAGTACACGGACTGGACCGCCGTCGGTCAGTTCGTGGAGGGATTCCTGGCCCATCTTGATCAGCAGAAAAAAGGTAGCGAGCATGGCTAAACGCACATCGCCCACGGCGATTACAAAAGTTGGAATGCCCTCTGCCCAGGACGCCCAAGCGGCCCAGCAGCGGCTTCGCAGCCTCGCTGATCCCGCTGTTGCCGTCAGTTCGGCCCGATTTTTCAAGACCGGGTCGGGCGAATACGGCGAAGGCGACATTTTCATTGGCATCAAGAGCCCGACGCTCAAAACGGTCGCCAAGGAATTCAAGGCCCTGCCGCTGGCCGAGGTGGAGTGCCTCCTGCACTCCAACATCCACGAGGATCGCTCGCTCGCCCTCGTGATCCTCGTCGGACAGTTCACGAAGGCCGACGACGCTACCCGGAAACGGATCTACGACATCTACCTCGCCAACACATGCCACATCAACAACTGGGACTTGGTGGACATCTCGGCCCCGCAGATCGTCGGCGGCTTGCGGAAACGTATCTCGCAAGCGATTCACTCGGGTACGCCGAGGAATGGGAGGAACTGTTGTCCATTCTCGCAGAACTCCAGACCCATCCTCCATGGGGCGAACACGTCCGAGTTGGCTACGGCGGCGACTACCGGGCAGCAGCCGAGGGCGTGCTGAGCAAGTGGCGTGAGGCAAAAGAGAAGTCGCAGCACAAGATCCTGCCAGACGTCTTCGCCCACTGGTACCGTTCGCTGTCGCTCGATGTGCATCGAAAGGACCGTGAAACTGAATCCGGCGACACCGACTCGGTACTGCGGTCGAGGTTCCCCGCAACTCTTGAAGGATCGGCAACTGCTCCTGTTCGTAGATCCGCTCCCGGTAGTCGTCGAACGGGATCACGCCGCCGAACGGGGAGTGCTCCAGCACGATGGTCACGCCGACCTCGGCTGCCTCGGCGCACAGCGGCCCCAAGACTTCGGCGTGCCAATCGACGATCTGCCGGTCGGTAAAAAACTTCGGCGGCTTGTCGATATGCGTGTTCATCACCGTGGCCCCGATCCGGTGCGCCACGTCCAATGCCTTCCAAAACTCACCGAGGCACGCCTGCCGGATGCTGGCGAACGGCGAGGCCAGCGGCAGGTAGTACGCCGTGTGGGCCACGACGCCGAGGCCGTGGGCATCCAGTGCCACACGGACTGCCGCTACGTCGATCTGGTCAGGATCGGCTGCCGGTGGTTCCAGGGTCAAGTCTACAAAATCGAAGCCGTTTTGCCCAATCCAGTCGATCTCTGCCACCGGATCACGGGCCGGATGGTTCATTGCGCCGATTTGCATGGGGGTTCCATCACGCACCTGTGCCCAACCGTTGCTCCATGTACCCCGTCAGTTTGACGATGATGATGTTGGGAAGCGGTCGTTGTTGTCATGGTGATTTTCTGGAAGCCTCCGTATTTGCCTGGTGGCCCTTCAATGCCAGAAGCCGCCTTGGGTCGTCCGTATAGATCCGGTCGATGCCCATTTTCAAAATCTTGCCCATCGTGGCTTCATCGTTCACCGTCCAAACCCCTGCCTCGATCCCCGCCTTCTGAATCTGTTCGATGTTCTGTTTGGTGACGATGCTGTGGTGCAGAACGAGGGCCTCGAAGCCGTGTTGCTTGGCGATTCGAATGTCTTCTTCGGTATCCGAAAGGCGACAGTCCCAGAACACAGGTATTCCGGGGGCCAACCGTTTCACCTCGGCCATGTACTGGAGATTGCCATCGTTGAAACCGACCCAAGGTTCCGCACCCAAATTTTTCACGAGAGCGATGGCGTCAGCCACACAGTCCATCTTCGGCTGGATCGAGACCCGTGTTTTGGTCTGCGCCCTGACCAGCCGAAGCACGTCTTGCAGCAGCGGGATCGTATGCCCAGGGACTGCTTCGATGGCCTTTCCATGGCGATTGCGGAATTCCGTGGCGACATCAACCGACAGCAGTTGTTCGTAGGTGGAGTCGGGCACGACGAGGTTCTTGTCACCAACCCCCCCCGTCGTCCGGTCATGGATTACGACGAGCTTGCCGTCCTTGGTACGGAAGATGTCCAGTTCAATCCAGTCGGCACCGATTTCCATACCGCTCTTGAACGCCGGAATTGTGTTCTCCGGATGTTCGGCGGAGTTGCCCCGATGGGCGGTGACGCCGTTGTTGAGAAAGGTCGTGACGGTGGGGCCATCTCCGGTTGCATTGGCCGTCAGGAAGAACAACGCCAAACTGAATGTCGGCAACCGACTGCGTGTCAGGATCATGGTGGCGTGTGCTCCGTACTTGTCTGTCGCTCGGGAATCTTCTTTGACCTGGCATTCTTCTGCGGTTCGGCTGCGATGGTGACATGCGGCTCTGCACCTACGGACGTGTGCGGCAAGGCCAGCAGGACCAGGATGACGACAGTTCGTTTCACGATGTTTGTCTCCCGAAAGCTGCGGTTGGGCGAACGAATCGGCGCATTGTAGCCTACCAGCGGATCGGTGGCATCAGGCCCGTTCGCCGTCCCTGTCGGGCGCCGCCCCGGCGAACGGGCCAGTCAATCTGATCCTGAAATCGTACAGCGGGAATGCTGCTCGCAGGCCCCCGTGCCGAAGGGGTAGCCACCGGCAGAAGCAATTGCGTTACTGGTGGGGCTGGAACAGGATGCTGCAAACCTGTCGTGCGCCCGTTACAATTGGCGGCTACGACCGCAATCCAGGAGCCCATGCCATGATCCGCTGCACCGTTTTTCTCGCCGCCGTTGTGGCGGCTGCCCAGGCCACCGCCCAAGATCCCAAGCCGCTGCGGGTTTACTTCGTCGGCAACAGCGTCACCGACACGATCAACTACCGGGCGTTGGCCGAACTCGCCAAGAGCCGGGGGCACCAGCAGATCTGGGGTCGCCACATGATTCCCGGTGCTCCTCTCCAGTGGATCTGGCAGCATCCGCAGGACGGTTTCCAGGAACAGCCCTTCGGCCATTACCCCACCGCCCTTGCCGATCACCAGTGGGACGTTCTCAGCCTTCAACCCTTCGACCGCCACCTGGACGGCAAGGACGGTGACCTGACGATGGCCAAGAACTTCATCGACTTGGCCCTGCCCAAGAGCCCGGAGTTGCAGGTCTACGTCTACGCTCGGTGGCCTCGGCAGGGCAAGGATGACTTCGACACAGCGTGGCAGAAAAAGTACACGGGCGGTTGGGACGGGACCAATGAAACAGAGGACTACTTCGAGCGGTTGACCCGAGAACTTCGGAAGACGTGTCCGAATTTGAAGAAGCCGGTCCTGATGGTGCCGGTCGGACACGTCATGTTCGAGTTGAACCAACGGATGAAGGCTGGCGTGGTGCCGGGCCACAAGGAGATCAAGGATGTTTTTGCGGACGGCATCCACCTGAACAACTTCGGCTCCTACGTCGTCGGCTGCACGTATTTTGCCACGCTGTATCGGGAGAACCCGAAGGGGGTGCCCGCAGAGCCGTACAAGGTGACGGACCCAAAGCTGGCCGAAGTCATCCAGGACACGGTGTGGAAGGTGGTCAGCACGCATGAATTGGCAGGGGTGGCGACATGCAACCAGTGACAACCGACCTGAGCCGGTATCTTGAACCCTCGGAGATTGTCGATTGACGTTCGCCTGAGATCATGGCCCTGACCCACGAACTGACGGACGGTCTGGAATCCGACGTGGGCCGGGGACGAAGGCTGTATGAATGGGTGCGGGACGAGATTCCCCATTCCAATTACCAGAGTCATTGGACCTGCCATGCCCAGAGTAAGCGAACCTTCTGGAGGTGTTTCATGGGAAGACGCATTTGGACCTTGGTCTGGCTGTGGGGTTACCACGGCGGCGTGCTAGACCTGTGGGAATCGAACATGTCCGGTCCCTTTGGCGACATCAGCAACAGCAATCGTGATCCCAATGACTTGCCCCTGCTCGACAAGACCTACACCGTTTACCACTACAACTACCAGCGTGGTGCATCGGAGGCCGTCGAGGACCACATGCACCAGATCGAAGCCGTCCTGAATTCCGTGGACGGCCGGGACCGCACGCCACCTGACCAGTGGGACAAGTTGTTGTTCTGGGGCCGGTTCGTGGGCAGTGACCGCACGCACAAGATCGTTCCTCCTGGCTGCGGGTGGGCACATTATCCGCCGAACGCCGAGCAGGACTACGACTGGGCCAATAAGCGGTACGTGGAAACCGACATCGAAGATTGGAAACCAGATGGCAGCGGCAAAAAACAACGCATGAACTGCGACCGTTGGGTCGGCGACAGCCTCAAATGGTCCGTGTACTGGATGCAGAACATTCCCGGTGCGGACAACGGTCTCGTCTACCAGGATCGTCGTCTCAGCAACTGGTGGATCTTCATCGGAGATTCTGACAATGCCATGCGGCAGAGGGTGGGGCTGATCGAAGCCGCAGGTCGTCATCGACAGCTACCGTGAACTCATGAGCAGGAACAGGGCCGTTGTCATGGACGTGCTGTACGTGGTCGAACGTGACACCGCTGCCTTTGAGACTGCCAGGACCACCGTGGACATCGTGTGCGCCGGTGACAGTCTAACCGGCTGGAACAACTTTGGTCCTGCCGAGCAGTGGCCGTATCGGACGTACCCGGACTTCCTGCAGGAGCTTTGCGTTCCGCTGGGACTCCGGGTCGCCAACGGGGGCATTGCTGGTGAGATCAGCGACAACGGCCCGCAGCAGGTTCGTGACTATCTTGACCTGTTTCCCAATGCCCGTTACTTTATCATCGGCATGGGGACCAACGACCTGGGAACATGGCCCGATACGGAGGCGGCCAGCCGACGGATCATCGGCAACCTGGGCCGAATGATCCAGGCCGTTGAAAATCGAGGCAAGCGACCGATCTTGTTCAATCTGCCGCAGGTCAACGAGCGGATGTTCCCGCCCCGCATGGCGAGGGAAGTCCACGGCACCTTTGCTGACCGCCCGTGGCGGAAGCAAACTTTGACACCACTTCAGAACCAGGACTCACTCATGAAAGCTTGGAAATGCCTGTTGGCAGGACTTGTATTTGGATTGCTGGCGTTCAGCTACACGGGCCAATGTGCGGCGGCTGACAACGACCAAATTGTCCTCGAAGATAACATCACCTACGGCAAGGCCGGTGACACCGAATTGGAGCTGGACTTGGCTCGACCGCAGGGCGACGGGCCGTTCCCGGCAATCGTGTTCATCCACGGTGGCGGCTGGTCAGGGGGCAACCGGCAAGGATACAGGGGACAAATCCAAGAGGCGGCGAAACGGGGCTACGTTGCAGCGACCATCAGCTACCGACTCATGCAGTTTGACGAAGCGAAGAAAGAGACGACCACAGCCACTCCGATCTTCCCGGCACAGATCCACGATGCCAAAGCCGCCATCCGGTGGATGCGGGCCAATGCCAAGAAGTACCACGTCAATGCAGACCGGATCGGGGTCACGGGCGGTTCCGCCGGTGGCCATCTTTCGTTGCTCGTGGGCCTCACTGATCCAGCGTCGAACTTGGAGGGAGAAAGCGGGCATCCCGATCAGTCCAGCCGGGTGCAGGCGGTCGTCAACGTCTTTGGCCCAACGGAGATGGTGGGTTGCTTTGAGAAAAGCTCCGTGGCTTGGATCTTTCGGTTGTTCATGGGCGGGACACCCAGCGAAGCGGCTGAACGATACAAGGCCGCCAGTCCGCTCACCTACGTCAGCAAGGACGATCCGCCCGTCCTGACGCTGCACGGCGACAAAGACGCCCTCGTGCCGGTCGAACAAGCAAGGGTGCTGGACGAAAAGATGAAGGCGGTAGGGGCCAATCACACGTTGATGGTGTTTGAGGGACAGGGCCACGGCTTCGGCGGTGAGTCCGGGAAGAAGGCGGCCGACGCCACGTGGGACTTTTTCGATGAGCACTTGAAGCCGTAAAAGTGCCAAGTGCGGGCGATAAACTGGCGGGAGACCGGCATCCTGTGGCTGGTGCAGTTCTTTCAGAAATGAGCATCGTCATGAACAGCAACGAATTCACTGGCACAGTCGAATTTTCCGTCTCCGCTGGAATCATGCCCTGGCATGATTCGGGGGAATACGTTCAGGCAGTGACGGGCAGGGCCTTTGCCGTGACGGATATCGGAGCTGAGACTGATCGCAAGATAAGCAGGAGTGTGATGTCATGAACAACGCCATCTTCGTCATCAAGCCGTACAAGTAGAACGAGTAGAACGTGATCGTCACCGTCTCGCTCGCCTGCTGGAACGACGGCTCCCACGACGTGGGCTTTGGCTCATTCCATCTTCTTCCGAAAGTCCGTGTCGCAGATCTTCTCCACGAACACGAGCCGATCCGGGGAAGCCACCCGATACAGGTCGCCGTGGACCAGCTTGTAGGTTCACCCGGTGAAGGCCCACGCCGTGGCCGTGATCATTGATGTGCCGAGGACACGGGCTTCACGATCTCTCCGTAAAGCTCAGGTCGCCGCTGTTGGAGATTCCGGCTGTTCTTCCGGGCCTGCCGCACCGGCTCCAGATTGATCGTGGCGGTGATGTAACTTTCCTTCGGCTCCGGGCAGGAGGCCATGATGCGGGCGGGCCACTGTCCGATCATCGTTCCGGCCCCGTAGGCTTGGTTGGTAGTGATCATCGCCACCTCGTCCTGGAACATCGCCGACTTGACGAGGAAGTCCTCAACCGTCCCACGGCGACCATTGATCCAGACAAGAATCTCGGCCCCCTTGAGCGAAAGGATGCGAAATGTCTCCGGGAACCAGCCATCGTAGCAGGTGAGGATGCCAATTCGTCCGAAGTCGAGATCGAAGACCGGGAAGTCGTCACCCCGTTTCATGGCCCACTCCGGGTCGTTCCTGATGAACCAGTCGGCATCCTTGCCCTTCGGCGGCTTCGACCAGGGCGGCTGGCCCTCGAAGCGGTCAACCGCCGCATGGACCTTGTGGTACTTGCCGACGATCTTCCCTACCCGGTCGAACAGCAGGGCCGTGTTCTCAAAGGAGTCATCCTTGTAGACCTCCCAGCACCCGACGATGACGTAAATACGACCCGCCGCCGCTGCCGTGGAGATTCGTTCCGTCTGGGGACCGGGAACCGAAATTCTGCCCAGAAGGTATTCAGGGAACACCACGAGTTGTGCCCCGTCCTTGGCTGCTCGCTCGACATATCGGACCACCGCCTCGCCGGGATCGAAACCCGGTCTTGGCACGTCGGTCTTGTCGTAACCGAGCATCTGGACCGCCGCCACCTTGACCTGGGCGGGCGTCAGCTGTTCGGGTTCGGCCGCCGTGCCTACGAAAGCGAAGAACGTCGGGATCAAAACAGTGATGCAAAAAGACCGTTGTGTGCCCATCTGCGATTCCTCGATTTTCCGAGACGGTGTTCAGCGTTCGTCACCTGCGTCGTTTCTTCAGTACCAGCCGGATCGCCAGCCACGGAAAGAAATGGCACCGGAGCCCAGATACTTTTCGACGCCTTGGGCCGAGGCGGGGTGGGTGGTCTTGAGTTCGTCGGCCTTGAACTGCTGTCTTCGTCTTTGCTTTGCCCATGCTTCTATTCCTATGCGTGCGGCAGGGTGGCTTGCAGGTCGGGGATGCCGGTCAGGAAGATGGCATCGTGCTGATGGTGGTGGTACGCCTTGAACACGAATTCGTTCCAGTAGTTCGGCTCCACTCCGTACTTGAGCAAATGGTGGTGCCGGGTGCGATCATTGGGGCCTTCGCACTGGATCATCGTTCGTTTCAGGAAGGCGATCCAATCCGCCGTACTGGCACCGATCAGGATGTAGGGCGTGGTCATGGCGACCCAGTAGATGGCGTGGTCTGGCTCCAACGGTGGAAGCAGCCGCACGTACCACAATTCACCCTTTGATCCGACGTAGCCGGTCGGGCAGTAACAGGTCAGATGGTCATCAGTGATTAGTTCCCGCAGTCGAATGTGCGGGCCGTTCCTGCCGACCTGCTCGTAGATCCCCATCCGGGAGGTTTCCATCTTTTTCAGAACGTCCACTTGATGGACATTCGCCTGGATCACGTCGTTGGCAGCGATCTGGCAGTACACCATCGTGTCCGTGCTCTTGCCGATCCGCAGGTCGTACAAGGCCCACATCCAGAAATAGCTGCCGGTCAACGGGCTCATCGGCGGCCCGGACGGCAGGTATTCGTCTTCCGCCTTTTCGACCGTTCGAGCCCAGGTCTTCATTTCCGGCATTTCGGAGACTACCTCGGCGAAGCGGGAGGTCATATTGTGCATGAAAACGTAAACAGCGTGGACGGGATCGAACCCCTCCTTGATGAGCGTGGGAATGTCCTTGATCCCACCCGGCAGCAGTTCCCCAGGCCGCCGCTCGGGTTCCTCGGTTGGCAGGCTGTCCGCCTTGGATGCCAGTTTCCGGTGTAATCGACTTGCATACCTTCCCATCAGTTCACTCGTCCTCCTCTGAATTGCTGCCTCGGTCTGCGGGGATGTACGGGATCAGGCCCTTCTCGAACGCTTCCACCTGGAGTTCCCGTGGGGCAGCCCGGATGTCCATGATGAAACCGTTGACCGACACCATCCAGATCATGGGATTGTCGTCCATCTTGCTGGGCAGTGTCCACTTGGGATCGAACTGACGAATCCTGAACATCGTCCGAATTTCTTTCAACTTGGCTGCCCCGGTGCTTTCCGCTATGCCAAAGGCTTCGTCGATGGCGTAAAGTTTCAGGTGCGGGGTCTGGCTCGGATCTTGCAGCAGTTGGCACAGCGGGTGCAATCGACCACCTGGAAGGCCCGCTCGTGCAGTTCGGCAGCAAGTTCGTCGGGATCGAAGCCGTAGTCCCGGAACTTCAAGCTGCGAAGAAACTCGTAGTTCTCGTCGTCGTGCGACTTGGCATTCCGCCGCCAGTCCTCAACTACGGTGTCGTGATCCACGTCATTTTCCTCAAACAAGTTCGGGGATCGGGGCTGAACCCACTTCACATGACTCCCATAATCCAGCCTTCCAGATTGGCGGCTTCTCGATCCCTCCCGGTCATGGTCGGATCGAGGTGGTGGTCGTCCAGCGAACGTCCCCTCAACCACACGGCAAACGCATCAAATCTTCTAGAAAAGATTATTTGCATTTGGCCTTGCCTTAGTCAATGCTAGCAGCGAAAGATTTCTGTGAGTTGGATTTCTCTTGGATTCACGGAGGTCTTTGCATGTCAACCATCGCTACGTCGTCCGCGTCTGGACTTACCATCTTCAAGCATTTCAAGGATCTCGAAGATCCACGAATTGAGCGGACAAAGAAGCATCTTCTGTTGGACATCATCGCGCTCGCGATTTGCGCCGTCATCAGTGGTGCTGATGGCTGGGAGGACATTGAGGCATATGGAAAAGACAAGCACGAATGGTTACGAGGCTTTTTGAAACTGCCAAACGGTATTCCATCACACGATACGATCAGTCGAGTGTTTCGGCGGTTGAACCCACGAGGCTTCCAGGATTGCTTTCTTCTTTGGATCGAGTCTCTAAACAGCGCGTTAGGTTTGAAGCTGATTGCGATTGATGGAAAGACCGCTCGACATAGCTTCGACGGCAAATCGGGCAAGAGTGCGCTTCACTTGGTCAGTGCATGGAGCGTCGAAAATCATCTCACACTCGGGCAAGTTGCCGTTGATTCGAAGTCCAACGAAATCACGGCAATTCCGGAGCTTCTCAAGATCCTCGACGTGCATGGTGCTATCGTGACAATCGACGCGATGGGTTGCCAAAAGAACATTGCTGCGGAAATTGTCGAAGGTGGTGGTGATTACATCTTGGCTGTAAAAGAGAACCAGCCTACTCTCTATGCTGCAATTGAGCGACACTTTCAGGATATCGACAAAGGCTCGCTTCCCTGCGTCGCGATACGCACTCACGTCACGCATGATTTAGCCCACGGAAGAGTGGAAGAGCGACAATTTGTCATGAGCGCGATACCGGAAGAAATGTCGGACAAGAAGAAGGAGTGGCACGGATCAAAGAGCATTGGGAAAGTGATCTCTCTCACGACCCGCAACGGCATAGAAACAAGCGAGGCTCGATACTATATCTGCAGCCTCAAACCCTCCGTAAAGCGATTTGGCGAGGCTGTCCGTGGACATTGGGGAATAGAGAACTCGTGTCACTGGGTATTGGACATGACGTTCGACGAAGACCAAAGCAGGATTCGAATGGACCACGGCACCGAAAACTTCGCTCTGTTGCGACGCTTGGCGTTATCTCTAATCAAACAGGACAATTCGCCGGAATCGGTTCGACGCAGACGAAAGCGTGCCGGATGGAATGATTCGCGTCTCTTAAACATACTGAAGGGAAGGACTTAAGATGCGGTTGCCCTGCCCTCAACCCTCGTCGTTATACACAAATTTGGCGAGGCTGGGAAGGCTGGGTAAGCATCCGGGCATGGCACGTGGGTGTGGGAGAAGGCCGAACAGCAGGGGAGGCATAGTTGAGATTGATGGCTGACTGTCGGAGCGTTATTCTTAAGGACGGAGTCTGCGCTGGGATGTAGCGGACGAGAATCTTAGTTCGTCAAAGGAGTGACGCCGTGCAAGCCTGGGTACAAGATGAGTTGAAGTCTGCGAGTTTTGGTGATCAACGGTTGAACGCGCGTTTTCAGATGGTGATGAATGATCTGAGCGAGAACCCCTCGGCGAGCATCCCCACGGCTTGTGGTGGGTGGACAGAAACGTGCGCGACTTACCGGTTCTTCGAGAATGAGCGAGTGGATGCTGCGAGGGTTCTGGAGCCTCATCGAGAAGCAACGTTGAAACGCATCGCAGAGCATAAGGTAGTGTTGGCGGCGCAAGACACGACGGAGTTGGATCTCACGCGTCCGCAAGAACGGATGAAAGGCGCAGGTCCACTGAACGACGAATGCCGTTGGGGGTTTTATGCGCATCCGTTGTTGGTCTTCACGCCGGAACGGATCCCGTTGGGAGTTGTCCACGCCGAGATTTGGGCTCGAGACTTGGATGACTTCCTCGCATCGCGACGCGACAAAGCGAAGGATCCGCGAGCCAAGGACAAGCGGAACAAAACACTTCCCATTGAAGCGAAGGAGAGTCGCCGTTGGCTGGAAGGCTATCAGCTGGGTTGCGAGGTTGCCGCCCAAATCCCTGAAACGACGATCGTGGTGATTTCGGATAGCGAAGCCGACATCTACGAGTGCTTCCTGGAAGCCAACCAGAACGAAGGGGAGAAGAGGGCAGAATGGATTACCCGCGCTTGTCAGGATCGCAATCTGTCGGAGAAGACTCCGCAAGGCTATGCTCATTTGCGTCAGAAGGTTGCCTCGACTCGGGTTCTTGGAACGATGGAAGTGGATGTACGTGAACGTCCTGCGAACGAAGCCAAAGAGGGCAAGCGGAATCAACCGCGGACGGCGCGAATCGCAACCGTGACCATTCAAGCGACGCGCGTGACACTTCGTGGGCCTCAGCGACCGGGTGGCCGCTTAAAGGATGTCAAGGTCAACGCCGTTTTGGTGCGAGAGCAAGCTCCGCCATCGGGCGAAGAACCGATCGAATGGTTGTTGTTAACGAGCCTTCCCATCTCCAACTTCAAAAATGTATGTCGTGTCATTGAATACTATTGCTGCCGCTGGCAGATTGAGATTTACTTTCGCATCTTAAAGAGCGGATGCAAAGTAGAGGATCGTCAGTTCGAAGATGCGGAGCACTACTTGCCCTGTCTGGCGTTGTACATGGTGATCGCTTGGCGTGTCATGTACGTGATGATGTTGGGCCGGCAATGTCCGGATATGTCCTGTGCGGAGGTGTTCAGCGAGGCGGAATGGAAATCGGTATTCGTTGTGGTCTGCAAGGAGACACCGCCTGACAAGCCGCCGTCACTACAAGAGATGGTTTACCTAATCGGTCGTCTCGGAGGCCACCTGGGGCGAACGAATGATGGCCCACCGGGGCCTAAAGCCATGTGGATTGGAATGCAACGGATGACGGATTTGGCCCGTGCATGGTGTGCGTTCGGGCCCGCCTCGCCCGCCGCGCGACGACGAAGAAAATGTGTATAACGACGAGCCCTCAACCACCGGGCGATGGCGTAGGCGTCGTGCTGGTCCACGGTACGGTTTTCCGTAGGATACCGTCTCCGCAGCATGGATGGGAAGACCTCGACGATCACCGATTTGCCTCGGCGCACCTGCCAGCCGTCAAAAGGCCAGAAGTGGACCTTCTTCCCGACCGCCTGCCGAATCCGGTGCAGCCAGGGAATTCCGGCGTGCGTGGATTTCGCCACCTGTCCTTGAACGTCGAACTGGAAATTGCTCTTGGCCGAGGATGTCCATCGTTCGGTGACACGGAATTCGTCACTGGTGCCGGTGCGGGCGTTGCCCGTTCGCAACGCTTCGACCGTGGCGTCGTCCCGGTCGGTCGGCCAGTGTTCAACGAAATCGGCCAGGAAGTCATCCCAGTTGGTCAGCCCGTAGCGTTGGAAGTAGGACAGCGGCAAGGAAAACGAGAAATCGAGTCCGGCGATGAACAGCTTGTCCGAATTGGCCTGCTCGATCAGCCATTCAGCCACTTCCTTGCGGCACCAGTTGCGATTTCGGCCTGCCGGGGCGGATGGCGGGTTCAGTCGCCTGGGCAACCGGTCGTTTGTCACGACGTAGACCTGCAAACCCGGCGTCCTGGTGACCGGCGTCCCGCTGCCCGAATAGTCGATGCCGATGAATTTCTCGAACATGGTGGTCTTTTTCCGCTCCTGGCCGTCATTCTACCAACCTTGTGCAAAGCGGTGTAGAATCGGGGCCGGTAAGCAAAAGGCCGGACGGTCGCAGTCAGTTACGGACAACAAAATGCCAACGGATCTGCTCCAAATCGTTGAATCGACCACCCTTGATGCCGAGACCATCTCCAGCAGGACGGTGCAGATTCACGCCAACGTGCTGGGCAGGTCCAAGTGCATTCAGGCCCCGAACTTCACCAAGATCCATCCCGATGACAGGAACACTCGACAATAACCCTACTCCGGGAAAAAGGCGGTCGCAAGCGACTTCCAGCCAGACAGCCAGTGTTCCGGCGATGCTTGGACCAACAGTGGTCGCCGCCAGCCCGCCACCTATAATGCGACATGACAAAAATGACCCACCCGCCAACTCTCCGACAGCCGAACGAAGGGCAGACCGTTGCCGTTGTCGGCGATGTTTACCGTTTCCTGGCCACGGGCGACGAGACGGACGGCAGATACGCCATGTTTCTTCACCAAACTCGGCTTCACGTTCAACCCGCACTCCACCGACGAGACCGCCACCTGCATGGTCGTCAGCGACGAGATCTCCGTGATGCTGCTGACGCACGAGAAGTTCAAGCAGTTCACGCCGAAATCCATCTGTGACGCCAGGAAGTCCAGCGCCCATCTTGCTCTGCCTGGCGTTGGACAGCCGGGAGGCGGTGGACGAGATGGTCCGCAACGCACGGGCCGTCGGCGGGACCACCTACAACGAGCCGCAGGATCACGGCTTCATGTACGGACATGCTTTTCAGGATCTCGACGGCCACATCTGGGAACTGATCCACATGCGGGCGATGCCATCTGGATTGACGTAGCCATCAGGCGGCAGGCTGTTTCTGATGTGCTTCAGCTACCAGGAGCCAGCAGGGCCGGGACCACGGCGGATCAGGCAAGACGAAATCCGAGCAGCGTTTGCTGAAGGCTGGGCCGTTGAGTCGATCATGCCATCGCACTTCGAGCCGAATCCAGAGTCCAAGGAAACGTTCGTGGACGGTGGTCCGAGGGCGTGGTTTTCTGGCATTCGGCGGGGGAGTTGAGGCGGAGATCTTGGAAAGGTGAACGAACCGGTGAAAGGCGGTGCTTCATGATCGTGGAACAACCAGCGACAGGCCCAGCAACCGTGGGATTCACGTTTTGGATGGTCGCCATCGCCGTCACTGTCGTGGCCGCCCAGGAGGCGTCTGCCGAACTCATCGTCAAGGAAACCCGTGAGGGCGGCATCTCGGTGATCCGCATCACTCCCGACGAGGGTGCAGAAAAGATCTACCGAATCGATCTTTCCCACCAGCACTCTCCTGCGTCTGAACCAAACGCCCTGTTGAAGACCTGGGAATCCTACCGGCTCGGTGCCTTCATCTGTTTCAACACCAATCCATTCAGCGGCATCGAGATTTGTCGGGCCACCGACCCCAAGGCATACAACCCCGAGCAGCTTGATGTGGCCGGGTGGGTGGCTCCCTCGCTCCGCTCAGGGGTGCTTTCATAATCAAAACCCATAATCAAAATATACAAAACGACCCAGGATGTATCCCAAGTCACGCTTTTTTATGATCGCCAATCCTGACGAAAGCCAGGGGCCTTCACGACGCCCCATGGTGACCACCGTGGCAACACTCGAAGAATTTGAGAAGATCGACGTTCGGGTCGGCATCGTGGCCGAGGTGATGCCGTTCACCGAAGGCCGCTACTCGACGCACATCCTGATGATCGACTTTGGCCAGGGGCTTGGGGTGAGGAAGTCGTTGGCGAGGCTGGCCCCCAACTACGATGGCTCGGAGTTGGTTGGGCGGCAGGTCTTATGCGTCGTGAACTTCCCGCCTCGCCAGATCGGCAAGCACTTGTCAGAGGTGCTGACGCTGGGTGTCCCTGACTCAGATGGGAATGTAGTCCTGATTGCCCCCGACCGGCAGGTGCCGGTTGGGGGCAGGTTGTATTGACGGCCATGGGGGACAAATCTGCAATGGACGTTCGGGCCTACAATCGAGAAGCATGGGACAAGTTGGTCGAAAGCGGCGACCGTTGGACCGTGCCGGTCACCACCGATGAAATCCAGCGTGCCAAGAAGGGCGAATGGCAGATCGTCCTAACGCCGACGAAGCCCGTACCAAAGTCATGGTTTCCTGATTTACATGGCGCATCGACCCTGAGCCTTGCATCGGGCGGTGGGCAGCAGGGACCGATACTGGCGGCTGCCGGGGCCATGGTGACGGTACGGGATGCATCCCCCCGGCAACTCAAGCAGGATCGAACGGTGGCTGAGCGAGAGGGGCTCTCCCTGGAAACCGTCGAAGGCGACATGGCCGACTTGTCCATGTTTGCTGATGCGACCTTCGATCTGATTGTCCATCCGTGCTCAAACTGCTTCGTGCCGGATGTTCGGCCAGTGTGGAGAGAATGCTTTCGTGTTCTGCGCCCAAGCGGCATCCTGCTGGCCGGGTTCACCAACCCCGTCCGCTTCATTTTTGACGACGAGCGCATGCAAAACGGCAGCCTCGAGGTTCGCCATTCGATCCCTTACTCTGATCTGACCGACCTGGACGAAGCCGACCGGCGACGTATGGTTTTGGACAAGGGCGAGCCGTTGGCGTTTGGGCACACCCTGGAGGACCAGATTGGAGGCCAACTGGATGCCGGGTTCGTGATTACCGGCTTCTACGAAGATCGGTATGGCGAGAACGGTTCGGACCCATTGTCGAAGTATCTGCCGACGTTCATTGCGACGAGGGCGGTGAAGGCGGCAAGTATGGAATTGGGACGAGATGATTGAAGGATCGATTTACCAAACGACGACTCGGCTGGACGCCCGACGAATCACGCTGGCGCATTTCTCGGAGATCCATCGCCTCCACAGCGATCCGCTCGTCATGAAGACGCTTTCGGCAGACGGCAACGTGATGTCAGAGGAAGCGACCAGGGAACATCTTCAACGTTGCAGCGATCACTGGGACCAGCATCGCTTCGGCCTGTGGGTGTTCCGGGATAAGGCGGACGGCCAGTTCATCGGTCGAGGTGGCCTGATGACGTACCAGATCGACGGCGAAGGTCTCGTCGGGCTCGCCTATGCCGTCAGGTCCGACCACTGGAACCAGGGCTTCGCCACCGAAATGGCTGAGGCGAGTCTTCGGTTCGGATTCGAGCGGCTTGGGCTGAGCGAAATCGGCTCATGGACGCTGCCGATCAACCTTGCCTCCCAGCGTGTCATGGCGAAACTGGGGTTCCGGTACGAGAAAGACATCAACTTCGCCGGTCTAGCGCATCGGTTCTCCGCTGCTTTCGAGATGGCCGTGTGGGTCACGCAGTTCTGGGTCATCATGCCGCGCACCAACAACTCCGTGGCACCGAGCTTGGTCAGCGTTTCTTCAAGGTTCGTCCGCTCAAAGCTGTCGGCAAATTCCTTCTCGACAAGCGGGGCGGCGGGGGCGGCGGCGAGGATGCGGGCGTGGATCTCGGCCCCAGGCGTGCCCTCGTTGAAGAAGGGAGCCAACCCCTGCTTGGCAACGTGCTGGATGATGACGACGGGAATGCCCTGGGCATTGGCTTTTTCCATGGCACCGACGATGCTGTCAAGCACAGCATCCGTATTCCAAAGCGGGAACTTGCCGCCTGGGAAGTAGTCGTTCTGTAGATCAATGACCAGCAGTGCTTTGGTCATAGAAACTTACTGCATTCTCCCCTTCGCCGTGGCCGCAAGTGTCTGTTTCCGTTCCGGCGTGTACTTCCACCACGGCTTGGCTGGTTCCCCAGCCATGAACCGGACGGCAGCGATGAACACGTCGATCACGCACGGATCTTGACGGACTCCGGTGGTTTGGCACAAGCCATCGTACAGCGTGTACGGGTCTTTGCCCAACAGGTCGTGCGGGGACAAGACGCCGATCAGCCGCAAATTCGCCGCAATCGACGGGCCGATGTTGGGAATCTGCTGCAAGTCAGTGATTTCGGCCCTGCTGACACTCTTCATTATCGCCCCCAATTCATCCAGGTCATGCTCCGTTACAACACCGTCGCCAGCCATCCCAAAATCAAGTACGACACCTGGGCTACGGCGATCCAGTGGCGGGGATTGGCTCGGCGTTGTATTCCCCCAACTGATCAGGCTTCGGGAGGTGCTTCTTTAAGTCAAAGTGTGACCGTGGGTGGGAATTGACGTAGGTGACCAATCCCACCGACAACTTGCCCCGCATCACTTGGTTTTCCACCCTGTTCGCAGTCGTCATTTTACACCGGGGTTGGCCGAGCGGGACTCGCCACCATACAATTTGAGCCAGTTTGTCTGGTGAAGACCGCTGCGTGGAACGGAGGGATTTTTCATGGCAGGTCTGTTTGACGAATTCCTGCTGAAGGATGTCGTGCTGCGGAACCGGATCGCCGTCTCGCCGATGTGCCAATCTCCCGAAGCTTCCACGAGAGATGAGCGTCCAAGACCTTGCACAGATTCAGGATGCCTTCGTAACGGCAGCCCAGCGATCCTTGGCGGCAGGCTTCGAGTGGCTGGAACTGCATTTCGCCCACGGCTACCTCGCTCACCAGTTTTACTCGCCCCTGGCCAACCACCGAACGGACGCCTACGGCGGCACGTACTTGCTGAACAAGTCGTCACCGGCCTCAGCTACGAACTTGGCAAGATTTTCGGTCGTGTCAGTGAACATCGCCCTGGCGTTCCCGTCCTGGTCTTTTTCGATCTTGCCTTTGATTTTCCCAGTTTCCACGGCCCGCTTCTTTGCTTCGCCGTCGATCCATTGGACCGTTAACGTGGACCCGGTGATTTGATACCGGAGCAGCAGGAAGGCAGCGACGGTTTCCGCCGTCCAGCCTTTGTCCTCCAGCAGCTTCATCTGTTCATCCTTGCCGTCGGTGACGTTCCAGTGTGTGATGTCCAACACCGGTGTACCGTCCGACTCCTCCAGATCGCATGGTGGGACTGGAGCATCGACAAGGTCACCCGGAATTTGCAGCACATCGTCTCGGCAGATATCAAGGCCCTTTCCAGGGCGACGTAATGCCTGGAACGGCGATGAAGGCCCAGCACGGCACGATTTGATCGCTCGTCTCCCTGGACTCGTTGGTCGGTTGAGGCTCACTTCGGCCCCGCCCATTTCGGCACTTTGACACCTGACGCCAAGTCCTGGCCCGGTGCAAACGGCTTGAGGTCCAGCACGGGCGTTCCCTCAAATGCGTCGATGGTCTCCACTTACGGAACCACCGGCGGGGCGGGCAAGCTGACGACCGTGGGGCTCTCGGGCCCCAGGCCCGGTGAGCCGCCGCTGCGCAACCGGGGTTTTGCGGTGGACATGGTCGAGGCGGGCTCTGTGGCCCTGGCGCCCGACTACCTCCGTGACGGCGAGCGGATTCATCCCGGCGACCCGCCTTACGACACGGCCCGCTTCTACGAAAAATTCCCCGAGTGGTCGATCCACGGCAAGGACGTCTGGGACACGATGCGAGCGATCGACTACTTGCAGATGCTGGATTTCGTGGACGGCGAGCGGATCGGCATGATCGGCCATTCCTACGGTGGACACAGCACGATCTTCACGGCGGCGCTGGAGCCGCGCATCCGGGTCGCGGTGGCCAACGGCCCTGTGTCTGCGTTCCGGGAGCACGGGATGCACTGGGCCGTGCCGAAGGGTGGGCGCAACAGCCAGTCGCTGCCGGCCATGCGGCCGTACATACTCGCCCCCGACCTGCCGTTGCCGGCGAGTTTCGCGGAGATCACCGCCTTGATTGCGCCGCGCCCGTTGCTGGTGGGCCAGGCCGCTGGCGAGCGCCGTCCGGTGGAGGAGGAGAACTGCGGATTGGTCAATCAAGTCTACAGGAACGTGGGGCCGCCGATGTTCAAGACGTCGGCCCTCTCCGGGGTCGGAGTGATCGTGCAAGGAGGCAAATTCAAACCTAGGGCCCCGCAGGCTGACAACCGCTGCCGAGCAGGATATATTGGCGGTCATAGTCTCACTTGATCGACAATGCAATACTTTTACGCATCCCCTCGGTCAACATGGGCCGGTTCGTGGCCCAAAAGATCCTGGCTGGGGAACTGCCCCTCGAAGCGTTCAGCAAGGATGGTATCCATCCGACCGCGCGGGGCGATGTGCTCTATCCGAACCATGAACCAGCAACTCGTGGCCACCAGCAAGTTCCTGAGCCTGGTACTTCGGCACCGCCCCGAAGTCATCGGCATCGAACTCGACGCCGAGGGCTGGGTGTCCGTCGAAGAACTGCTGGCGGCCTGTGCCCAGCACGGCCGGGCAATCACCCGCGAGCAGTTGGACACCGTGGTGCAGACGAACGACAAGCAGCGGTTCGCGTTTTCGGCGGACCGCACGCGGATTCGGGCCAACCAGGGCCATTCGCTTCCAGTTGACCTGGGGCTGGTCCCCGTGGAGCCGCCGGAACTGCTGTATCACGGGACCGTCCTGCGGTTCCTGGATTTGATCCGCCGGGACGGACTGACCAAAGGCAACCGGCACCACGTCCACTTGTCGCCCGACATCCAGACGGCGACGAAAGTTGGCCAACGTCGCGGCCGGCCGGTTATACTGGTGATCGACGCCGGCCGCATGTTCCGCGACGCGCACAAGTTCTTCCGGTCGGAGAACGGCGTCTGGCTGACGGACGCGGTGCCGCCGGCTTACCTCCGGGATTGAGACACTGTACATTAGCCGGGAAGTGCTGGACGACCGGCTCCAACAAGCTGACGTGTCGAATGAGCAAGTGCAGGTGGCATGGGTCAAGCAAGCTCGGATCGCCCCCGGCAGTATCGGCGAGTTTCCCAGGCACGCCGAGGAAATGAAGGGCCACATGGTCACGATCCTGAACGAACTGAAACAACGGTTCCCCAACCTGCGGATTGCCTACCTGTCCAGCCGGATTTACGCCGGGTACGCCAAGTCTACCTTGAACCCGGAGCCGTATGCCTACGAGTCGGCGTTCGTTGTCCGTCGGCTGGTCCAAGACCAGATCAAAGGCGAGCCATCGCTGAACTACGACCCGGCAAAGGGGGCCGTAAAATTGCCGCTGCTGCTGTGGGGACCGTACCTGTGGGCAGACGGCGAGAACGGTCGGAAGATCGACGATCTTGTTTGGAAGCCGGAGGATCTCGGCCCTGATGGGACTCATCCCAGTGACAATGGACGACGGAAGGTCGCCCAATTGCTGCTGGATTTCGTGAAGACGGATTCCACGGCGAAGAGCTGGTTCAATCGCTAAATTGGCCGTCGTGTGGTAACCGGCAACTGGTCACGAAAAAGCCGCACCGGGACGCCAACCAAGGCCACGCAGATGGGCAATTGGTTGTAAAGCGGATGACAGTAGAGCCGGGGATGACAAGTTTTCTCGTCTTCGAAATGTGGTGGTTGGGCTTTGCCGCCATCGGGATCGTGGTATTCAAGATCTGGAACCCACCCATGCCGCACGCTCTGGTTGTGGGGACCACTGCCGTCGTTCTTTGGCTGGCCGGACTCGGTTGGCGAGCACATCGACTCGACCGGGACAGGCAACAGTGTGATCTTGCCAAAGTTCCCGCTTCAATTCGGCAATGGGACGAAGGAGAAGAACGGTTGCCAACTGGGCAAGGGATTGACGATGCCACTGGAATGGACGGGAATTGGAAGCCGTGAGCAGCCAATCGTTTTCGACCACGCCGGGCTACGCCCTCCCGGCGTCTGCGAAGGTGCGTTTCCAGGTGTCAGCCAGCAGGCGGATCGGCGACCGGCTACCGACGATCAGTGCCGGGCCGTTCAATCCTAGACCGGCCATTTCCGCTCCCAGCATGGCGGTGGCGTTCTTGCCTTGGGTGAACTGGCAGGCAAGAAGCGGAACTCGGCCACGACTTGAATGCCAATTCTTCGTTCATGGCGACAAATCGGCCGTTGGCTTCTCAGTTCAGCGCGCTTCGGTTCAACTCCCCCGCCGAATGGCAGCGAACCAAGCCCTCGGACCACCGCCCACGAAGGTGTCTTTGGACTTTGGATTCGGCTCGAAGTGCGATGGCATGATCGACTCGACGGTCCAGCCCTCAGCCAAGGCTGGCCGGATCTTGATGGTTTTCTCTTTCAGAAATCATCCGAACCGGGCGAACACCGAGATTTCGTTTCGCCCCTGTCACCAGGGCAACCCTCCTCCGGTGCATGTCCGTTCCTCCAGTTCCTGTCGGATGGGTCATCTGTGTCATGGTTCATTATAGGTGGCGGGCTGGTTCAGGCCACTGCTGGTCCAGGAAGCGTGGTACCACTGGGCGTGACGCTGGAAGCCCACACTTGCTCGCCACGTTGACGATCAGCACTACCTTGCTTTGGTACTTGCCCAGGTCCATGACGACAGGATACCACTCAACTCATTGCGGGCTTCCACCCCCAGATCTTCACGATGACCCAGGCGACTAGACCAACAGCGGCCACCATGTAAAGCCAGGGGGACACAACCTGCGACAATTCGAGCACCGCCGCAATCGGGGCCGTGACCGTCTGTACATCGTTAGGAAAAACGACGAAGTAGGCGAAGACCAGGGTGATCAGCATCAGGCCTGAAATGCTTTCCATTGACCTGTATCGGGCCGTCCTCGATGACGGTGTGCGAACTCCCGACCAGATGCAGCACTGACCAAGCAGGCCAAGTTCACTGGAATCTCGGCATCCATAGGTCGTTGCCTTGCCGAACCAGTCCGACCGTTTGCCGTGCTGCTGGTGGCCCATTTCCGGGACTGCCTAGAGCAAGTCCAAGCCATCGTCCAGCAAGGTGGCTTCGACAACATGATCGCCACCACGGCGGAAAACCTGACGGGTCGATCCGCACCGAGACTTGGTTCCGACGATTCGCAGACGGTTGTCTGGCTGGACGAGTTCGCCGAACAGGACGCGTTGCAGCCCGTCTTGGATCGGTTCAATGCTGCGGAGCATCGCCTCCCCTGGCTCGACAATCGTCTGCTCGTGCTTTCGTTTCCCGCGCCCACAGCCCGCGCTGGACCGTGACTTTCTAACCGGCCAGAAAATCGGCCAAAATCCCGTTTGGTGCTAGTCGCCCATGTGGTACACGCCCACGGAATCATGTCGCTTGACGAACAGCAGTCTGTCGATGTCGGCCAGCAGCCCTGCTGTGGCAACGGAGCTTTCGCCAGACCGGGGCTCGGCCGCCATCCGGGCTTCTCCGCGGGTCCAATCCAGAACGACCTGGCGTTCACCGCTGCGGAACACGGCGACGTCTCCTTGCAGATCAAGTTCGACGCGCGGGGGCGGACGATCGGCTTCGGCCCAGACCCCAGGTCGCATAGCTGCACGAGGCCAACGCCCAGTCGCGGGCGCTGTCGAGATACCGCCGGATCACGCTCAACTGGGCAATCGGCTCCAGACGGATCTCGTCCAAGTACGCGTCGATCTCCGCCAGGCCGTTGGTGCCTTTCTCCAGCGCCAGCCAAAACGTCTGGGCGTCGTCGGGCACCCGGAATTCGCCTTCGAGTTCCTGCCACGTGCCGAGCCGTGTCACGTCGTAATGCGTCGTGTGGACCTGGCCGACCGAGCGTCTGCTGGAGGCCTCCATGAGTTCGCACTTGAGATACGGTGCGGGCGTTCCTGCTGGCAGTCGCATTTCAGCAGCGCCCCGTTGCAGCGAGAAATGATTGCGGTACGTTTGGTATACGATGTACCGCGGGAATCCGCAACACTCGGTCCGCGGATTGCGCGGACCAGGGCCAGCAGTCAGGCCGTTCCGCCGGTCGGTCGTGGAGGAGCATGGGCTATGCGAGCATTGTTACTGACGTTGTCGTTCTTGCTGTTGTCGCTGCCGGCAGCGGCCCAATCGTTCCAAGCCACCGATCGGGGCTTTGTCTGGCGGCAGGGCGAGCAGTATGTCCGTTTCGATCGGGGCAAGTGGTCGGCGGGAATCGAGGGCCGGGCCGAATTCAGCTGGCACCTGTTTCTCTGGCACGACAACTGGGTTTACGAAACGCTGCCCGGCGGAAATGTCGAGACGCCGCCGGTTCTGGAAGACGACGGCCTGGTCACGATGCGAGGGACGTTCTCGGCTCGCGAAAACTCGCCGCCGGTCAAATACAGCTACCGGATCACGGCGACGGCCGAGGGACTGCGGGTCCGCTGCGAATTGCAGAAGACCGCGGCGCTGAAGCTGACCCGTGGCGTCTGGCTGCACCTGTTCGGCAGCCGCGACCGATTTCAGGGTTCGGAGCGGGTCTGGTTCGCCCCGTCGGCTCATGGCACGATCTCCGCGACGCCGTCTGCGCCGGCCCAGCGCGTGCTGCTGGAACTCGACCAAGGCCGCAGTCTCTGTCTGGGGTTGCCCGGCTACCGCCAGGTCGAGAACGAGGGCAGCAGCCGCAATCACGCGTTTCGCATCAATCTGCTGCCTGCGGATTTCGAGTCCGGTGAAACGGCGGTCCTGGAGTACACCGTGGGGTTTGCCGACCTGCCGCCGCGTTTTCCGGGGCAGATCACACCGGCGCGGGAACCGCTGGCGATCCGCGCGGTGACGCCCCAGGCGGCTCGCCTGCGGCAGTATGAACGGCTGGAACTGGACGTCGGCCTGAGCGCGACCTACGACAATCCCTTCGATCCGGACGACGTACAGCTCGACGCCGTCTTCACCGCGCCCTCGGGCCGACAGCTGGTCGTGCCGGGATTTTTCCTCGTCGAGCAGCAGCGCGAGATCGCCGAAGGAGTCGAGGTGATGATTCCCCAGCAGGAAAGCGGCTGGCGCGTCCGCTTTGCCCCGCAGGAGATCGGCAGCTATCGCTGGCAATTGCGGTTGCGCGACCGCAGCGGCGAAGTGGTTGGCGGAGCGGGCGCCGTGGAGTGCCTCGCGGGCGAGCAACGCGGCTTTGTCCGCACGAGCAAGGCCGACCCGCACTACCTGGCCTTTGACAACGGCGAGGGCTTTTTCGCCATCGGCCACAACCTGCCGATCTATCACACCACAGGGCAGCTGGGCGACGAAGCGATGCAGAAGTTCGCGGCGGCCGGCGAGAACGTCAACCGCTGGTGGATGAGTTCCAGCGGGTTCGGAATCGAATGGACCGACCGGCTCGGCTGGTACCGGCAAGACGTCGCCGCGCGGATCGACCGCTCGCTGGAACTCGCGGCCGAGCTGGGCTTGTACTACATGATGTGCATGGACACGCACCAGGACTTTCGCGAGTCCGGCTGGGAACGTAATCCGTTCAACGCCCGCAACGGCGGGCCGTGTGCAACGCCGCGGGACTGGTTCACCGACGAAGCCGCCAAAGCGTACTACAAGAAACGCCTGCGTTACACCGTGGCCCGCTGGGGTTACAGCTCGCACGTACTGTGCTGGGAATTCGGCAACGAGATGGAAGGCTGGGCCGGCGCGGGCGACGACGTCAAGTTGCCCTGGCACCGGGAAATGTCCGACCATCTGCGAGCCATCGACCCGTTCGGGCATCTGATCACGACCAGCTTCTGGAGCAAGACGGGACCGGAGGCATACTGGGAGCTGGACAACATCGACATTGTCCAGACGCATTGCTATACCAACGATGATCTGAACGTAGCCGAGGCGGTCGGGCGGTATTGCCTGCACCAGTGGGAGCGGTTTGCCAAGCCCCACATTTTCGGCGAGTTCGGGATTCGCAGTCATACGACCACGGCCGACAAGGATCCGCAGGGCTGGGCCATCCACAACTCGCTGTGGGCCGGACTGACGAGCTTTGCCGCCGGCGGTCCGCTGCCGTGGTGGCACGAGAGCTACATCGATCCGCTGGACTTGTACTTCCACTTCACCGCGCTATCGCGTTTCACCCGCGATCTGCCGCTGGGCACGGCCCGCTGGTCGCCGCTGGAAACCACGCTCCCCGCCTATCTCGACGCGAGCCGTCCGCCGGATATGCGGGACGTCGTGATCGCCACGACCAGCCGCTGGGGCCGGCCAGAGCACGCCGAGTTCGTGATCCGCCGCGACGGAACGATCGACCAGGACCGCTCGCCCCAGCAACTGCTGCACGGGCAAGCGCATCGCGATCTCAAAAACCCGCCTGCCTTCGTGGTGAATTATCCGCAAGCGGGCAAGTTCATCGTCCGCGTGGGCCGCGTGTCGGCCTCCGGTCTGTTGAACGTCTGGATCGATGACGATCTGCAGCTCGAGCGCGAACTGCCCTGCGGCGAAGGACTGGGCAAAGATAGCATCTACCGGCCGCAGTGGAAGCTATGGGAGACCACCTATGACGAAGACATCGCCGTCGACGTTCCGGCCGGCACCCATCGCATCCGCGTGGAAAATCTCGGCCGCGATTGGGTGACGGTCAGCAGCTACCGATTCACCGGCTGTCAGATCGTCGACCGCCCCAACGTGCTGGTCTGCGGCATGCACAGCGACCGGCTGGCTGTCCTCTGGCTCCAGAACCGGGACAGCTCGTGGCACAACCACGCGCGCGATGCCGTCGGCCCGGTGGATGCCTTTGGCCTGGCCGTCCAGGGCCTGGCGGACGGGCGTTACGACATCGAGTGGTGGGATACGTGGAAAGGCGAACCGTTGCGGACCGAAGAAGTCGAAGTCCGCGCTGGTCGCCTGCCCTTGACGGTCCCCCAGCTGAAGACCGACATCGCGGTGAAGATCCGAGCGAGATAGCCAACGGTTCCGTTGCGTCGCTTTACATCTCGGCAAACGGGAGATGGAGGATTTCGAGCAGCCGATCGAAGCCGGGTACACGGTCGCCCGGGCTGGATCTGCGGGGCTGCGTCGCTCAAGTCGCAGGCCTGCCGTTGGCATCGTTTGCAGGCGTTCGCGGAAGACGGGGACCGGCCGGAAATGAATGTGTACGATGACGATTGGCCGTGGCGATGGAATCGTGACAAGATGAGTTGTGCGAATCCGCAAGTAGGATGGGCTTTCCGGCCCGTCAAACACGCGACGGACAAGGATGTCCATCCTACGAAGAGATCCTGTTATTCTGTCACAGTTCCATGGGGTGTTGGTGTTGTTTCCCGATATTCGCTCGTCTCACTTCCCCGGGGATAAACGCACCTCCACCCGAAGCACTCGCATCGGATCCTGTTCCGGTGCCGAGACCACGATCTCGTCCCGGTTCTTGCCCGGCAGGGCGCTACGGGAGATTGCGTACGTCAGCAGGCGATTCCCGCTCGCCCCGGCCTCGTTGCTGGACAGTTCGGCGGCAACCCCGTTGACGGAAACGGCCGGAGGCGGGCTATCGGCATTTCGGCCCGCGACCTCGATCGTCGCCTCGGCCTGCCATCCGGCCGGCGGGCTTGGCCCCAACGGCAGCGAAAAGGACAGCTTTGATCCGCTGGCCGGCAGGGGCGGGGTGTAGGCCGCGCCGGGCACCACCACATCGCGGCCGGTTACCGCATGGCAGCGCGGCAGAGCGAGCAGGCGGTCGAGGGACGAAAACGCGTTGAGCAGACGCTGGTACTCGGGGATCGGCCACTGCGGGTGGCCGTGCTGGAAATAGTTGAACAAGTACACCACATCCGCTCCGCCCGCCAACACGGCAACTGCTGCGCCGGTCGCCTCCTCGGCGGTGACCAGCCTCGCGGGCACCTCGCCGCAGGGCCGGTAACTGACCTCCAAACCGCCCGCCAGCGTCACGCGATCTCCCAGCAACTCGCGCCACGACCGCAGCGGGATCTCGAATTCGATGGATTGCCAGCGGGGTGCGGCGACGACCAGGTCCACCAGACCCTCTGCGGCCCAGGCCGGGGCATCCAGCCCCAGGCCCAGCGCCGTGTCGGGGCAAGAAGGCACGCGCACGCCCAGTTTCACCGCGTGACCGCGGCGGCTCGCGGCAGCGTCCGCGAGCTGGCGGATGGTCCGCAGCCAGGCGGTCAGCAGCACTCGCCCCTGCTGCTCGCGGCCCGCGCTGAACAAGTACGGCTCGCGGAGGAAATCGAGTTCCAGGCCATCGACGTCATAGCGGGCCAGCGACTCGGCGATCAATGCGCGATAGTGCTCGCGGACCTCGGCGTGAGCGTAATCCAGCGCGCGGGCGTAGTAGCCCGGATGGCCTTGGCGGAACAGTTCGGGTTTTCGCCACAACGCCGCGTGGAACGGATGGTCCAGGTTGTCGTTTTCATGCACATCGTTCATCCGCAACGAGATCCACGGAGAAATGCCGCGGCGGCGACAGCGCTCGATGATCCGGGCGGGATAATCGACGCCTTGCCGGTGGACTTCGAGCATGTTGCCGACCAGTTTGCGATACGTCTTGATCCGGTCGGGGGGAACCGCAGCCAGGAACGGCTGCTCGTCGGGACCGTTCGGATCGTAGCCGTCCCAAAACGCCTCCCAGACCTCGCTCCGATAGTTCGTCCGCCGGGCGTTGGTGTTGCACAGCAGCGCGGTCACGCCGGCTTCGGCCAGCACGTCGACGTAGCGGTCGGCGATTTCGCCGGCCTGACCTGCCGGAAAATCCTGGTAGTAGAAGAAGTTCGTACAGTCCTCGTTGTGAAGCAGTCCGGCCAGCTTGGGCGGAGGCGCCTCGGCGGCGGCCGCGGACCGAGCGGGAGCACTTGTCGTCCAAGCCGCCAGCAGAACTGACAGCCACCATGCGGTTCGTCGGAGGGTTCTGGTCATCGTACTTCTCTCCAGGGGATTTGAGACAGAACGTCGGCTATTTCGTTGGCTGTGCCTGCCCTGAGTCCACGTGCCACGCGGGCGTGCCGAACCAGTCGTGCATCCACGGAGTCAAGCCCGCGCGCGGCGAATGACGGCCCCGCTGCCCAGCGCCAGCCGGCCAGGGCGCAGCCGCTGGATTAATCGTCCGAACCGCTGGGGCCGAAGATCTGCTCGACAACGGTTCGCAGGTCGCGGTACCCGTGCGTTACCAGGATGACCACAATGCCGTCTGCCCGCGGGCGATGGATCACAAGGAGCAGCATATCGGCCACCCACTCCTGTTCGTTGGCAAAACGGCCGCGAGCTACGGCCGTCGCGACAAGCGACTGCAGTTCAAGCGGAATTTCGCCAGTCATCGTCATCAGCGGTTCTCCTTTCACGATCCGAGCATTGTACGACCGCAATTCCCAACGATCAACAACTCCGGCACTTCGGCAACCGGGGTCAGGTCTTGCCTTGCAACGCTTGCTGTGTTGTCCGGCGGCCGCCGACGAGTGGCATCCGCAGTACCGGGCGTCCGGACAAGGATAAGGCGATCGTGTCCGGAGTTCGGGGAAAGACGGACAAGGGAATTGCGGGCAGGGGAATCAAAGTCTGGTTGGCCGACGTCTCGTGTTCGTTGCCGCGTAGCGGTTGGTTGGGCGACGCAATAGCCGCGGGTTTCAACCCACGGACCGCAATCGTCGGCGTCGGCCCAAGTCGCGACGCGACAAATTCCCTTGCCTTCCATTCCCTTGCCCGAAATTCCCCTGCCCCCAATTCCCTTGCCCGAAATTCCCTTGCCCATCATTCCCCTGCCCTTGCGTTTCTGTGCCTGGAAACATCTGATCTGGAAAATTTGGTCGCCATGGGAGGCATCGAAAAACTGACCGTCACGGCTCGCATGCCTTATCAAAATCGGTAGCCCCAATAGTCAGGATTTGCTCATGTTCCTGACCAGATGCAGGTTATGGTACAGTAGGAGGCTGGCCAGAAGACGCTTACCCGCTGCAAAAAGGAACCAGGCGCCATGCTCCCTGCTGCCCGCAACCACCGCGTTGTGCCCGCAACTTTGCCGGCCGCGATGATCCTGCTGGCCCGTCAGGCACCGGAACGAGGCGAGTGGGTCCAGCCGCCACGCGGCGGCAGGGGCGAGATCAGCTTTTTCAGGAGGCCCGACCTTGGACCGTAAAGCGTTTTCCTTTTTTGCCGCGGGAGTCTTCCTGGGGCTGCTGCTCGCCACGGCCGTGTTCGCGCTGGTCGTGCGCCAACAGAATCGCGCGCGGCCGCAGGGCGGTCAGATCGTGCTGAAGCTGGGGCACGGTCTGGACCAGAACCATCCGGTCCACGCGGCGATGGTCTACATGGCCCAGCGGCTGCGGGAGAAATCGGCGGGGACGGTCGAGTTGCAGATCTTCCCCAACGGCCAGTTGGGCTCGGAAACCGAGTGCATCGAGCAACTGCAGCGCGGCGCCTTGGCGATGACCAAGACGTCGGCGGCGCCGATGGAGAGCTTTGTACCGGAGATGGCCATCTTTGGCATTCCTTACGTGTTCCGCGACGGCGAGCATTGCTGGCGCGTGCTGGAGGGCGAGATCGGCCACGGCCTGCTGGCCGCTGGGCAGCGCGTCGGCTTGCACGGCCTGTGCTACTACGACGCCGGCAGCCGCAGCTTTTACACGATCGACCGGCCCATTCTCGTCCCCGACGACCTGCGAGGCTTGAAGATCCGCGTCCAGCAGAGCAAGACGGCCATGGACATGGTCGAATCGCTCGGCGGTTCGCCGACGCCCATTCCCTGGGGCGAGTTGTACACCGCGCTGCAGCAGCGGATGGTGGACGGCGCCGAGAACAATCCGCCCAGTTTTTTCAGCAACCGGCATTTCGAGGTCTGCAAGCACCTGTCGCTGGACGAGCACACGATCGTGCCTGATATCCTGGTGGTCAGCCAGAAGATCTGGCAGAACCTGCCGCCGCACGTCCAGGCGTGGGTGCAGGAAGCGGCCGACGAATCGTCGCGGTTCCAGCGCCAGTTGTGGCAGGAAGGAACCGAGACGGCCTTGGCCGCCGTGCGGCAGGAGGGCGTCACGGTCCATCGGCCGGATCGTCAGCCGTTTGTGGAACGCGTCCGGCCGATGCATGCAAGTTACGCCGGCACGCCGATCGGTGACCTGCTGGCCCGCATTCAAGCGATGGAGGCGCCGTGATGCTCCGCGGGCTGCTCGCCGTCAAAGCCGCCTTGGTCCGCTTGCTGGAGTGGATCGTGATCGTGGTCGTAGCGGCCTTGGTGTTGGACGTCCTGTGGGGAGTCTGCAGCCGCTTCGTGCTGCGTTCGCCCAGCCGCTGGACCGAGGAGGTGGCGACGATCCTGTTGATCTGGGTCTCGCTGCTGGGCGCGGCGGTCGCGTTCGGACGCAACGAGCACTTGGGGATCGACTATCTGGTCAAGAAGTTCGATCCGTCGGCGAGCCGGTTGATGGCCATCCTCGCGCAAATCCTGGTCGCCGTATTCGCCGGCGCGGTGATGGTTTACGGCGGCTACGTCCTGGTTTCGGAGACGCTCCGCGCCGGCCAGTTGTCGCCCTCGTTGGGCATCCGCTACGGTCACGTATATCTCGCGGTGCCGGTCAGCGGCGCGTTCCTCTTGTTGTTTTGTCTGGAGCGGATTCTGGAACTGCTCTCCGGCCGGGATGACGAGGCAGCCGGCCACGCCCTCCGCTCCACCGCCGTTTCCGCTGACAAAGCCCATTCCGCCGAGTAACCGCCGATGGAAGCCCAAGCGATCATTCTCGTGTTCAGTTTTGTCCTGCTCCTGCTGATGGGCGTGCCGATCGCCATCGCGATCGGGCTGTCGACCTGGCTGGCCGTCCTCTCGCTGGGCGACGTCCCCTCGTGCTATATCATCGCCCAGCGGATGTCGACCGGCATCGCCAGCTTTCCGCTGTTGGCCATTCCGTTTTTCATTCTGGCGGGCATCCTGATGGGCGAGGGCGGCATGGCGCGGCGGCTGATCGACTTTGCCGCGGCCTTGGTGGGCCATTTCACGGGCGGGCTGTCGTATGTCAGCGTGCTGACCTGCATGATGTTCGGCGCCATCTCCGGATCGGCCACCGCAGCGGTCTCGTCGATCGGCGGGTTCATGATTCCGGAGATGAACAAGAAAGGCTACGACCGCCGGTTCAGCGTGGCCGTCACGACCACCGCGGCCACGACGGGACTGATCATCCCGCCCAGCAACATCATGATCGTCTATGCCGTGGTGACCGGGAACATCTCGGTGGCGGCCATGTTCCTGGCGGGCGTTCTGCCGGGAATCGTCGTCGGGCTGATGATCATGGCCGTGGCCGGGGCGATCAGCACCCATCGCGGCTACGGCGGCGGCAATCGCGCCGGTTTGCGGGACATCGTCCGGACCGGACTGCGGGCGGCGCTCAGCCTGCTGCTGGTGGTGATCGTGCTGGCCGGCATTTTGGGCGGCGTCTTCTCGGCCACGGAAGCCGCGGCCATCGCGGTGCTGTACGCCTTTGTGCTGGCCGTGCTGGTGTACCGCGAGGTCCGCTGGCGCGATCTGCCGCGGATCCTGCTGCGGTGCGGCATCACGACGTCGGTGATCATGCTGTTGGTGGGCACCAGCCAGGCGATGAGCTGGCTGCTGGCTTACGAGAACATCCCGCAGAGTGTCAGCAGTGCGATGCTCGGCCTGAGCGACAATCCGCTGGTGATCCTGCTGTTGATCAACGTCTTGTTGCTGGCCGTGGGCACGTTCATGGACATGACGCCGGCCGTGCTGATCTTTACGCCGATCTTCCTGCCGGTAGTGATCGGCTTGGGCATGGATCCGATCCACTTCGGCATCATGATGATTGCGAACCTGTGCATCGGACTCTGTACTCCGCCGGTGGGCACCTGCTTGTTCGTCGGCTGCGGAGTCGGCCGGACATCGATCGCCGAGGTCACGCGACCGATGGTGCCGTTCTTCCTGGCCATGCTCGCGGCCCTGATGCTGATCACCTATGTGCCGTGGCTGTCGTTATGGCTGCCACAGTTGGCCGGTCTGGGGTGGGAGCGATAAAGGCGAGGCGTCGAATCATCGCTCGCGACGGTCGTTTCCACGGTTCAGCACGTGGAACACCATTCCACCAGGGCTAACGCGAGCAGCTCGGGGCACGAACGCCAAGTTCAGAACTCCGGACATTCGGCTAAGTTTTTTCGAGCGGTTGTTGGGGCTGAATCGCCAACTGCAGGCGGAGGGATGAAAACGGACTTGCCAGGCGAGAGGATTGGCAATCCGTCCTGCAGTGCAGTACTTCTAGGGGCTGGGCGGTGTGCTCACGCTGTGCCTTCTCCCGTTGATCGTACATCGTTCGATCCTTTGTCCTGGACGCAATCGCTTCGATTATGGTGACCGCTTGATGGAAATCGCCGCCCGGAAGCAGTTCCCGCAACTGTTCCGCTTCATACCGATCCGCGTACAGCAAGAAGCAAGCAAATCGAGATCGCCGGCCGAAGGTCAGCATCGTTCTGGCCGCTTTGGAGTTGGTCGACGTACAAGCTGCATGCGTAGTAGACCAACCGCTGCAGCAGACCGCCGAAGACCGTCACCTGCATCTCGACATTGAACCAGCGGCCTTCCGAATCGCGGGCACGAATGTCCAGCACGATCAGCTTGTCATCGGCAAGATCCTGGTAGCTGAACGGATTGAGGATCGTCCACCTGGACGATCGGGCTGGGCAACCGGAGGATGGCGTTCAGCAGTCCGATCAGCACGGAGACATTCCCCGGGCTGCCGAAGATCCTCTTGAACAAGGTACGCCGCGGCGGCGGTTTGGCCAACAGGAAGTCGCTCGCTACCCCACTAACGGTCTAAACGACTTGAACTTCCTGGGGGACAGTCGGCTTGATTCCCAACGGCATGGGCTCTCCTCGCGGACGGACAGTCAGCAGGCCCCCAAGGCAATCGCCGCATTCTACAGCGGACCAGCGGCAGTGCCATTCGTTTCCGGCAGTGTCCTTCCTCCTCAGAGACCACCGGAGATTTCGCACAAAACCACTTTTCCGTGACCTCAGTGCCCCTGTGTTGCAAAGTCCCGATCACCCGTCAACGGCTCCGTCGCCTCCGTTTCTTGTGCCTTTTGTGCCTTTTCGTGGCCCACATCAACCACCCGCGGACGATGGCCACAAGATGCACAAAACGCACAAGAAACGCGGCCCTTGCGACCTGCGACAGAAGGCACAGAATCCACAAAATGTACCGCCCCTCGCCAGCAGCAAACCCCTGACAAATGAAGGCGAACGGCCGGGCGTCAGCCCGCCGGTTCTTGAAGAACCACTGACAAATGACCAACAAAATCCCTCCCCCCTTGGCACACAATTCGCTCCCGGAAGAAAGTTCCGAGAAGGATTGGAGTTTTCGGAAGAACCGCTTGCATCCGCAGAAACGGGTGTTAAGTTGCAGGCTGATTTGCTTCCTTGCAGTGTCAATCCGTTTCATCCTCGATCATTCTTGTCAGGCTGTGTGAGCTACCCGGCTTGCCGAGCAACGGCACGCAGAACGAAAGGCTCATGTTGTCGGCGCGGGCTTCGGAACCTGTCGAAGAATCGCCGTCGCTGAAAGTCGCGTTGCTTCTGCTGCTGGCTGTCTGGGCGTTCTGCCGCGCGTACCACTTTGCCTTCTACGTGATCGAGCACTACGCCGACCCCGGCTACCGGTTTGCCGGACTCGTTTCCTTCCTGCGCTACGCCTGGCGGAAGCGGACGCACGTGTAGACGACTCCCAGTTCTCGCTCTGTAGGGGCAAACGCGATGATTTTCTGGACGAACCAGGAGCATTTTCTGACTTTTTTCAGCCGGCTCATAGGGCCGGATGGGGTACAATCGAAGCTGCCCAATCGCGATTCGCAGGGGGCGCGTCGATGAGCGAAGTGACCGAGATCCTGGGGCAGATCGCCGATGGCGACGGCCAAGCGGCCGAAAAGCTGCTGCCGCTGGTCTACGGCGAACTGCGCAAGCTGGCGGCGGCCAAAATGGCCCGGGAGCAGCCCGGGCAGACGCTCGACGCGACCGGACTGGTCCACGAGGCATACATCCGATTGGTGGATGTCGAACGAGTCCAGCATTGGAACAGCCGCGGACATTTTTTCTCGGCCGCCGCAGAAGCCATGCGGCGGATTCTGGTCGAAAACGCCCGACGCAAGCACCGGGTTTGCCATGGGGGCGATTGTGGGCGCGTGCCGCTGCGCGATGTGATGCAGCCGGCCGGCCCGGACCCCGAGACGATTCTGACGGTGGACGACGCCGTAGCACGACTGGCACAGACCGATCCGGCAGCAGCCGACGTTGTCAAGTTGCACTTCTTTGCAGGCCTGACCCTCGACGAAGTTGCCGAGGCGCTCGGCGTGTCGCGAGCAACGGTTTATCGTCATTGGGCTTACGCTCGTGCCTTGCTTCGGCTGGCGCTTCAGGACTGTGCCCGCGACTTGGGGACTTGAGGCCAATCGGGGTCGGGAGTCGTTTTCGGGCAACCGTTTTCCATCCTGGTGGCGCTGTCCATGAAAACGACTCCCGACCCCTTCGTCGCCCAGGGGAAATAGTTTTATCCGCCGTTGGGGGGCTGAATGATCGCAACACGATTTGAGACCCTTGCGCGGGTTTTGTCGCACTGTTAGATGACAAACGATTCGAGGGTTCCGACCATGACGCTACCGCCGAGAACCGCGAAGGACATTTTTCTGGCCGCCTTGGACCGGCAGCCGGCGGAAAGGGCTGCGCTGCTGGACGAAGCCTGTGCGGGAAATGCGATGCTGCGGCGTCAAGTCGAGGCCCTGCTGCGCGCCCATGACGAGCCGGACAGTCTTCTGGACCGCCCGCGCATTGCCTTGGATCTGCCCAGTGGTGGGCCGCCTCCCGATTTGGAAGTCACGCTTGATCAACCGCTGACCGAGCAGCCGGGCAGCGTGATCGGGCCTTACAAGCTGCTGCAGGAAATCGGCCACGGCGGGATGGGCGTGGTGTACATGGCCGAGCAGACCGAACCGGTCGCGCGGCGCGTGGCGCTGAAGATCATCAAGCCGGGTATGGACACCCGCCAAGTCATCGCCCGCTTCGAGGCCGAACGGCAGGCGCTGGCGATGATGGACCATCCGAATATCGCCAAAGTCCTGGATGCAGGCACGACGGGCGAGAGGGCGGAGGGCGGAAGGCGGAGGGCGGAAATCGAAGCCAGGGGTCAGGCGGATTCATCCTTCATCCCTCATCCTTCATCCTTCTGCGATGCGGGGCGGCCGTACTTTGTGATGGAACTCGTGAAGGGGATTCCGATTACGAGGTACTGTGACCAGCAGCATCTCACGCCCAGGGAACGCCTGGAGCTGTTCATTCCCGTGTGCCAGGCCGTCCAGCACGCTCATCAGAAGGGGATCATCCACCGCGATCTGAAGCCCTCGAACGTGCTGGTGGCCCTGTACGACGACCGGCCGGTGCCCAAAGTGATCGACTTTGGCGTGGCCAAAGCGACCAACCAGCGGCTGACGGAACGGACGATGTTCACGCAGTTCGGCCAGATCGTGGGCACGCTGGAGTACATGAGTCCCGAACAGGCCAATCTGAACCAGTTGGACATCGACACCCGCAGCGACATCTACTCGTTGGGCGTGCTGTTGTACGAGTTGCTGACTGGTGTCACGCCCGTTGACCGCCGGCGTCTGCAGTCGGCCGCCTTTGACGAGATGATGCGGATCATCCGCGAGGAGGAGCCACCCAAGCCCAGCACACGGTTGAGTGCCAGCGATAGCCTCCCGGCCATCGCCGCCAACCGGCACACCGAACCGAAGAAGCTGAGCACGCTTGTCCGCGGCGAGCTGGACTGGATCGTGATGAAGGCCCTGGACAAGGACCGCTCGCGGCGGTACGAGACGGCCAACGGCTTGGCCAGTGACATCCAGCGATACCTGGACGACGAGCCCGTGGTGGCCTGTCCGCCGTCGGCAGGATATCGGTTCCGCAAGTTTGCGCGGCGGAACAAGGCCGCGATTGTCACGGCCCTGCTGATTGCCACGGCCTTGATTCTCGGGTTGGCGGGCACGTCTTGGCAAGCGGTGCGGGCCACCCGCGCGGAGCGCGCCGCGCAGGCGAATTTCGAGCAGGAACAAGAAGCGCGGCGCGAAGCCGTCGCGGCGGAGCAGGAAACCAAACGGCAGTTGTTCAACACCTCGTGCGCACAAGCCAAGGCCAGCCGCTGGAGCGGCCGGCCGGGACAGCGGCGCAGTGCGCTGGACGCGATCGCCCGAGCGGTGAAATTGATCGAACCGCTGGGCCTGGGCGACGAAACCCGGCGCATGCTGCGCGATGAAGCCATCGGCGCCATGACGCTGGTCGATATCCACCCCGTCAAGACACAACGGGCCTTGTCCAGCACCAACGCCTGGGTCACCGTGAGCGAAGATTGTCGCCTGGCCGCGGTCAGTGCCGGACCGGGCCAACCCATCCGCTTGTATTCCGTGGACGAACCAGCCGTGGACCGGGCGCGAATTCCCGTCGAGCAGGACGAGTATGGGTACTACGTGCATCTCGGGCCCGGGGCCCGCTATCTGCTGCGGGGCACGGCCAACTCGTCCACGTGGCATCTGACGGACCCAGCGACGGGGAAGGATGCCTTTGCCATGGCGAACATTCAGCAAGGATATGCTGCCGATTTCCATCCCGGGGGCCAACAACTGGCCGCGGGCGATACGCACGGGGTGGTCCGCTTCTTCGAGCTGCCCTCGGGCAAGGAACTCCGCAGCTTCGCCTGTGGCCGCGCCTTGAGCGTCGTGAAGTACAGTCCGGACGGACGTCGCGTGGCCGTCAGCGGAATGGCCGGGCCGCTGGAGATCCGCGATGCGGACTCGGGAGCGGTCCGCTTCGCAGGGCCGCCGCTCGGTGCGCGGGTTCTGGAATGGCGGCCGGACGGCGCCTGGGTTGCTGTGGGAACCGCGTGGGAGGTTCATCTGCTGGAGATCCGCGAGTCGGGTGGAGGCCACGTCGTTTGCTGCGGCCATCAATCGGCCACGATCAACGTGGGGTATCACCCCGGGGGCCAGCTCTTGGCATCGGCCGCTTGGGATGGAACCACCCGGATCTGGGACGCGGGTAGCGGCCATCAACTGTTGCGCGTGGAGGGCTGCTTCATCCGGTTTTCCGCGGACGGACGTCGGATGGCCGGCCGTCAGGGATTGGACCTGAGCTTGTGGGAGGTGGACACGCCCGAAGCGTATCGCTGGCTGTACAAGGGGATGACCATGGCCACCGCCGTCACGGCGGACGGCCGCCTGCTGGTCTCGGCACATCACGACGGCGCACGGCTGTGGGACCTGGACCACGGGCGGCAAGTCGGCTATTTGCCGATCGGCCCCGTGTACGACGTGGCCTTTCATCCCGACGGCGGTTTGGTGACCAGCGGCGCCTCCGGACTGTACCAATGGCCTCTCACGACGAGGGTTGCCGAATCCGGCAAGCGTGTCGTGTTGGGGCCGCCGCAGAGGATCGAATCCGGGCTGAAAAGTTGGCGGATGTGCGACTTCAGCCGGGACGGCACGACGTTGCTTGCCGAAAGCCGGTTTCAGGACGAGGCGGTCGTTCTGCATTTGCACTCGACGCCCCCGCGCCGTGTCCGGCTGACTGCCCCCAGCTTGGTCAACGTCGTGCTCAGCCCCGATGGAAAGTGGGCGGCAGCTTCGTCCGAGCTGGGAAAGAATGTCAAGATCTGGAACGCGGAGACCGGGGAACTGGTCAGTGAACTGCCCACCGCCCATAGTGCCCAGGTCCGTTTCAGCCCCGACAACCGCTGGCTCGTCACGAATACCGGTCCGGATATCGGTATTTGGGAGGTGGGCGGCTGGCAGCGCCGCCACGAGATCCCCACGCACAGCAACGGTTGCTGCGGCATCGCGTTCACGTCCGACAGCCGCTTGGTCGCCGCCGGGTTGTGGGGGCTCGGCATCCGGTTGATCGACGTGGAAACCGGTCAGGCCGTGGCCACGCTCGAAGCCGTGCAGAAGCCGCCCGCGTACGTGGATCTGAACTTCAGCTCCGATGACGGCTTGCTGGCCGCCGCGGTCGACAACGAGGGATTCTGCGTCTGGGACATGCGGGCCATCCGACGACGATTGGCAGCTCTCGGCTTGGATTGGAACCAGCCGCCTTTGCCTGCCGCCAAGTCGCGGGATCGCCAAGTGCTGCACGTCGAGATTCATCTCGGTCCTTTGACAGACCGCAAGCAAGAGTAGGTAGAAGTTGCCGGGGGCCAGGTGGTGACCGAGATTGCACCACAAATCCTGGCAAACGGCATGAGTGACACTTGATCCTTCGCACACGAGAGAAGAGATGGCTATCCGATCCGCTCACCGACGTAACCGTGGCCGCGGCCGCACACGGAGTTTTCGCCGACTTCTGGGTTTCGGGCCCCTGGAATCGCGGCGGCTGCTGTCCGGTCTTCAGCACTCCCGGTTCTTGGATGGCGACGATGACATGGTGTCGGTCCCGGACGGGACCGAGTGTATCTCTTTGGCGGAGCAAGAACCCTCCAGCTTTCGTTCTTCCTTTGAGCCGGCATCGAGTGACGATACTCCAGGGTCCTGGTCCCTTGCTCGCGGTCGGCGTTCCCCAGCAACGGAGAAATGAGGATGGCCATTCGTATCCACGTCACCGCGGTGCATAACTGCCCGTCGGCCGAACTCCGTGCCGTCATGTCCGAGGTGATCCGGCCGGTTTGCGCGAACGCGGAGGAGTGTCGGCCCGTCGGCGAGCTGCTCAGCATCGAGGAGCACGACGGTTGGACTTGGTTCAGCACCAGTGTCTGGGGCGTCAGCGCCGGCGAGCTGAATCGCGGCCTGTGCCGGCTGGCCCGGCCGGGTTTGCAATTCACCACGTGCGACGCCGACCGCTGGTATCTGACGATCCACGGCGGGCCGACGGGGCAGGTCCACTTTGTGCATCGTTTCGGGACGCACCGCCGCGATCCGGACCCGGTCAGTGACGCCGCATGGCAGGCTGAGTTGGAGAGCCAGGAGGAGCCGGCGATCGATCCGGAAACGGCCTTCCTCCAGGACGAACCGCCGCCCGGTCCGGATCGGCCGCGGGTCCCGTTTGATCTGTGCGCGGACGAGTTGGCGGAGGAAGGCGTCCCGGTCCCGGAGGAGTTCCGGGCGAGTGTCGCCGCGCTGCCGTACAGTCAGGCGGTCGCCCGCTACCGGCGCTGGCACGCCGAGCAGGTCTCGGCCGCGCTCCGGGCCGCCGGCATCCCCTACGACCCCGACGCCGTGCGAGCCGTGTTGCTGTGGGAGAACGTCACCGAGCGCGAAGTCGACAGCGACATCGGCAACCTGCCGCGGTTGCTGTCCGTCCTGGGACTGGGCGGCGAGTGGGACGAGTACGTGCGTCAGGCCGAGGCGCCGCCGGAGCCGGAGACGTGCGAGGTCGAGCCCCCGCCGGCGGAACCGCCGCCAGACTACATCAGCCCGGTCCTCGCCATCACCGACCGGTTTGCGTTAGTTCCCGTGCAAGCCGGTCCCGTCTCGCTGGCACTGGAGCAGATCGGCCTGCTGCAGTTTTGTGTCGACGCGCTGACTGTCGACTGCCGTCCGGGCGCCGTGCTCACGGTGGGCTTGCCGGCCGGGTTCGACCGTGCAAGCCTGGCCCAGCCGACGGAGCGGGGCACCAGTCCGGTGATGCTCACGGCGGACGGCTTTCAGGTCGGACTCCCGGACAACTGCCACTTGGACGACCAACGGCACCTGGACCGGTACCTCGGCACCGAGCTGGCTTGGCTGCTGCTCCACTTGCCGGATGGCTCCGCGCTCGACGTGGCCTTTGCGGCGGAGGGCCATCCGGCGCTGACACAGCGCTACCGCGGCCCGGTGCGCGACGCGCAGTGGCAGATCACCGAGACGTATCCCGCCTTGACCGGTCAGGTCTTGCAGGAGGTCCTTGAATTGGCCGCCCTGGGGGAACAATCGAAGTACCAGGCCCGCGACGAGGCCGAGGCCCTGGCGATCATCGCCCGGGCGCGTCGCGATCCGGAACTATGGGACAAGAAAGTGCAACGCAAGGGCCGGCTGGTCCGCTGCAAGGACGATTTCCTCGGCCAGTTGCCCAAATTGTTCCTCCAGCACCGCTACGCCGGGTACTGGGACGTGGCGTCCTACGATCGGCAGGCGGTCCGGGAGTACGAGGAGCTGGTCGCGCAGGAGGCGGCCATGCGGCGGTCATCCGTCGAGACCGCCCGCCGGCGCGCCGCCCCGCACGACGACCAGATCCTGCTCCGCGGTCAGCAGAGCATTTACTGGCGGTCGGACTTTACCCAACTGACGGAACTCGAACAGGAGACGCGCCAGAAGATTGACCAGGCGATGAGCGATCTTGGCTTTCAGCACCTCGGGGACCTGGTGGCCAAGAAGCAGCGTGACATCGTCCTGCGGGCGTACGCCTCCGCCGACGGGGCTAGCTACGGCATCCTGATGGCCAAGCGGAGGATGTACCTGGGCTACGAGTTCTTCAGCCGGTTTGCAGACGGGACGACACTGACCACCACCACGAACAGCGGAGTGGATAGCTGTCCCCAAGCGGGCATCTACCACAAGACCTGTCCGGGCCTGGAGGTGCCGGACCTGTTCGAGAAGCATCGCTGGGGCCTCGGCCGCTTCCGGACGCATCGGAGCACGGAGCCGGTGCCGCTGGACGGGACCTTGCTGGGCGTGGCGCGGGAACTGGACGCAGCCTTTGCCCGCCAGGCGATGGTCGCTTCCTGAGTTTGTGATGCCTAAGTTTCGCATAGTTACTTACAGCAAACGAAAAAAACTTTGGAACCTTTGCGGATCGTTTTACGTGGTTCGTGTGCAGGAGAGACGCCATCATGGTTCACCTGACAGATTCCAGCACCGATCGGCTACTGAACCGGGCGGCGGTGAACGAGTTGTTCACGTTGCAGCCTGTCTTCAACGGCCAGGACCGGCAGGAGTTGCTGCGCCAGATCGCCTGGGAGGACCCCAAGGCGATGCGGAAGTTGGAAGACGCCTTGGCGGCGGCCCCCGAGGACGTCCGGTTGCGGGCTGTCCGCGGCAGCGTGTTCACCCGCCGCGGAGAACCGGAGGAAGCCCGACAGTGGCTCGAACAGGCCGTCCCGTTGATGGAGCAACGCCCGGCCCACGCACCCCAGGATCGACTCGAAGCCCGACTGCTCCGCCACGAACTCAAGCGGTTGTTGAAAACTTACTTTTGAAGGAAAGGTCAAACCATGTTCCCGATTCTCACTCCCGCCAAACATGCCGGCGCCCGTCCGGCAGTCGAAAAGGCCGATTCCAGGCGTTCACGGGGCCGGCGTCTGCGGGCTCGCCGGCTGGCCGTGGAAGTGCTGGAGGACCGCCGGATGCTCGCCCTGGGGCCGTTCCTGCTGAAGGACGTTCATCAAGGCCTCGCCGCCTCTGATCCCTGGGACATCGTGGAAGTCGCGGGAATCGTGTACTTCACTGCCGACGACGGCATCCACGGCCGCGAATTGTGGAAGAGCGACGGGACGGCCGAGGGAACCGTGATGGTCAAGGACATCCTGTCCGGATCGCAGCCGTCGGACCTCGCGGAACTGACGGCGGTGGGCAATACGTTGTACTTTCGCGCCAACGACGGCGTACACGGCGCGGAATTGTGGAGGAGCGACGGGACGGAAGCGGGGACCGGGATGGTCAAAGATATCTACCCGGGGCTGTGGGGGGGGACGCCAAGATATCTCGCGGCGGTCGGCGACACGTTGTACTTCCGGGCCCATGACGGCGTCCACAACTTCGAACTCTGGAAGAGCGACGGGACGGAAGCCGGCACGGTGCTGGTCAAGGACATCCGGCCGGGCGTCGGGTCTTCGTGGCTGGACAATCTGACGGCGGTCGGCGAGATGTTGTACTTCCGCGCCAACGAAGGCGTGAATGGCTCCGAACTTTGGAAGAGCGACGGGACGGAAGCCGGCACCGTCATGGTCAAGAACATCGCGGTTGGCTATTCGTCGTCGTCGCCGGACAGACTCACGGCGGTCGGCGACACGTTGTATTTCCGGGCTGCGACGGGCACCCACGGTATCGAACTCTGGAAGAGCGACGGGACGGAAGCCGGCACCGTGCTGGTCCAGGACATCCTGGCCGGCAGCGGGTCGTCGGGGCCGGAGTACCTGACGGCGGTCGGCGAGATGCTGTACTTCCGGGCCAACGACGGCGTACACGGCGCGGAATTGTGGAGGAGCGACGGGACGGAAACCGGCACCGTCATGGTCAAGGACGTCCAGACGGGCTCCGGGGCGTCGTGGCCGGGATTCCTCACGGCGGTCGGCGAGACGTTGTACTTCGGCGCCGACGACGGCGTACACGGCGCGGAACTGTGGAAGAGCGACGGGACGGAAACCGGCACCGTGATGGTCAAGGATCTCCAGCTTGGCTCCGGGTCGTCGTCGCCCGCGTACCTCACGGCGGCGGGCGGTACGCTGTACTTCTCGGCCTGTACGGGCGACGCGGGCTGCGAACTGTGGACGAGCGACGGGACGGAGGCTGGCACCGTCATGATTATCGAGATCCTGCCCGGTTCCGAGTCGCCGGACCTCGGCCACCTTACGGGCGTCGGCGATGCGTTGTATTTCACCGCCAACGACGGCGTCCACGGCCACGAACTCTGGAGGAGTAACGGAACCGCCGAGGCGACCGTGATGGTCAAGGATATCGATGCCGCCCACAGTCGGGGTTCCGAGGCGCGCGATTACGTGGCCGTCGCCGGGACCACGTTTTTTGTGGCCGATGACGGGGTACACGGCGAAGAATTGTGGAAGAGCGACGGGACGGAAGCCGGCACGGTGATGGTCAAGGACATCTGGCCCGGCGACGGGTGGTCGGGGGCGTACGACCTTACGGCCGTCGGCGGTACGCTGTATTTCACTGCCACCGACGGAGTCCACGGCTTGGAACTCTGGAAAAGCGACGGGACGGACGAGGGCACCGTGATGGTGAAAGACATCCGGCCCGGCCTCGCGTCGCCCTGGCCGGAGCAACTCACCGCGGTGGGCGAGATGCTGTATTTCCACGCCTATACGGTCGCCGAGGGCTACGAACTGTGGAAGAGCGACGGGACAGAAGCCGGCACGGTAATCGTCAAGGACATCGTGCCCGGCGACGGGTCGTCGTCGCCCTACAGCCTCGCGGCGGTGGACGACACGTTGTACTTCACGGCCTATACGGACACCGAGGGCGAGGAACTGTGGAAGAGCGACGGGACGGACGTTGGCACGGTGATGGTCAAGGACATCCTGCCCGGCGACGGGTCGTCCTGGCCGGAACACCTGACGGCAGTCGGCCAGACCTTGTATTTCATTGCCAACGACGGGGTGAGCGGAGCAGAACTGTGGAGGAGCGACGGGACGGAAGCCGGCACGGTGTTGGTCAAGGACATCCTGCCCGGCGCGGGCTCGTCGTCGCCGGAACACCTGACGGCGGTCGGCCAGACCTTGTATTTCATTGCCAGTGACGGGGTGAGTGGAGCGGAACTGTGGAAGAGCGACGGGACGGACGCCGGCACGGTGTTGGTCAAGGATATCCTGTCCGGCGCGGACTCGTCGTCGCCGGAACACTTGACGGCGGTCGGCCAGACCTTGTACTTCATCGCCAACGACGGGGTGAACGGAGCGGAACTGTGGAAGAGCGACGGGACGGACGCCGGCACGGTATTGGTCAAGGACATCCTGCCCGGCGCGGGCTCGTCGTCGCCGGATCGTCTGACGGCGGTCGGCCAGACGTTGTACTTTGCCGCCTACGACGCGGTCAGCGGCAGCGAACTCTGGAGGAGCGACGGCACGGCGGAGGGGACGGAGCTGGTCTTGGACCTCGTGCCGGGAAGCCGTTCCTCCTCGCCCCGGCACCTCACGGCCGTGGGCGGCAGTCTGTACTTCACGGCCGTGGACGGCATCCACGGCAGCGAACCTTGGGTGCTGCCCGGCATGGCGCACCACCCGGCATTGACGGTTGACCCGCCGGTGGATTCGGTCATCGTTTTCTTCCCTGCTCCCATGGACACCGGCAGCTTTTCCCTGGCGGAGGACATTGCCAGCTTCACGGGCCCCGCCGGCCCCCTCACGGCGACGGGCTACTCCTGGCGGGACGAGCGGCGTCTGGAAATCAACTTCCCGCCCCAATGGATCGCCGGTCCTTACGAACTGGTCCTCGGCCCCCTGATCCTCGATTCGCGGGGGCAGAGCATGGACCTGGACGGCGACGGCATTCCGGGCGAGGTGCCGGACGACCAGTACACGGCCACGTTCACGGTCCTGCCGTCTCCGCCCAACCCTCACGGGCTGTTTCCCGGCGAACAGTTTCCGGTAGGGGACGGGCCTCAATCCGTGGCGGCCGCCGACTTCAACGGCGACGGGGTGCCGGACTTGGTCACGGCGAACATGTCGGGCAACAATGTCTCGGTGCTGTTGGGCCGGGGCGACGGGACGTTCGACGGGCACACCACGTTCGCTGTGGGGTCCATTCCGCTTTCCGTTGCCGTTGCCGACGTCAACGGGGACGGGGTGCCGGACTTGGTGACGGCAAACTACGCCAGCCACAACGTGTCGGTGCTGTTGGGCCGGGGCGACGGGACGTTCGCTGCGCAGACCACGTTCGCGGCCGGTTCCCATCCTGGTTTTGTCGCGATTGCCGATGTCAACGGCGACGGTGCGCCGGATCTGATTGCAGCAAACCGCATCAGCGGAAATGTCTCGGTTTTGTTGGGCCGCGGCGACGGGACGTTTGACGCGGCGACCGCATTCGCTGTGGGGTCCAGTCCGTATTCCGTTGCCGTTGCCGACGTCAACGGGGACGGGGTGCCGGACTTGGTGACGGCAAACCGTGCCAACCACAACGTGTCGGTGCTGGCGGGGCGGGGCGACGGGACGTTCGAAACGTACACCACGTTTGCCGTCGGCTTCAGGCCCAGTTCCGTGGCGGCCGGCGACTTCAACGGCGACGGGGTGCCGGACTTGGTCGCGGCGAACAGCACGAGCAACACCGTCTCGGTGCTCGTGGGCCGCGGCGACGGGACGTTCGAGACGCAGACCACGTTCGCGGTCGGCTCCACTCCGTATTCGGTTGCAGTTGCCGACGTCAACGGGGATGGAACGCCGGACGTGGTCACGGCGAACTTGAACAGCCACAACGTCTCGGTGTTGTTGGGGCGGGGCGACGGGACGTTCGCGCCGCAGACCGCGTTCGCGGTCGGCTCCCGGCCTTATTCCGTGGTGGCCGCCGACGTCAACGGCGACGGAGCGTTGGACCTGGTTACGGCGAATGGGGACAGCCACAACATCTCGGTGCTGTTGGGCTGGCGCGACGGGACGTTTGAGGCACAGACCTTGTTCCCTGTCGCCTCGTCGGCGTATCCTTATTCCATTGCCGTTGCCGACGTCAACGGCGACGGAATGCCGGACCTGGTCACGCCGAACGCGAATAAGTACAACGTCTCGGTGCTGTTGGGGCAAGGCGACGGAACGTTCGCAGCGGCGGCCGCATTCGGCGTGGGCATGTCCCCTCGATCCGTGGCCGTTGCCGACGTGAACGGGGATGGGGCAGCGGACCTGATCACGGCGAACCCGGGCAACCACAACGTCTCGGTGCTGTTGGGGCGGGGTGACGGGACGTTCGCAGCGGGGACCGCGTTCGCCGTCGGCACGAATCCCGGGTTCGTGGCGGTTGCCGACATCAACGGCGACGGGATACCGGACCTGATCGCGGCGAATGCAAACAGCCACAACGTCTCGGTGCTGCTGGGCCGGGGGGACGGAACGTTCGAGACGCACACCGCGTTCGCCGTCGGCTCGAATCCCGTGTCCCTTGCGGTTGCCGACGTCAACGGCGACGGGATGCCGGATTTGGTGACGGCAAACTCCTCCAGTCACAACGTGTCGGTCCTGTTGGGCCGCGGCGACGGGACGTTCGAGGCCCAGACGACGTCCGCTGTCGGCTCCGGTCCGGTGTCGGTTGCGTTGGCCGACGTCAACGGTGACGGGGCGCTCGACGTGGTCGCGGCAAACCAGGACAGTCACGACGTGTCGGTGCTGTTGGGGCGGGGCGACGGGACGTTCGAGGCGCAGACCGCGTTCGCCATCGCCTTTGCCCCCCGCTCCGTTGCCGTTGCCGACCTGAACGGCGACGGGCTGCCCGACCTGGTCACGGCGAACCCTTTCAGCCACAACGTCTCCGTGCTGTTGGGCTGGGGCGACGGGACGTTCGTCGCCCAGACAGCGTTCGCCGTCGGCGCCCGACCCTATTCCGTTGCGGTTGCCGACCTGAACGGGGATGGGGTGGCGGACCTGGCTACGGCCAACTCGGAGGGCCACGACATCTCGGTGCTGTTGGGACGCAGCCGATGGGTCAAGCACGAGCCGGCGGGGATTGTTGCTCCGCCTGTCGAAGCGATCGAGATCCGCTTTTCGTATCCGATGAACGTCGCCAGTTTCACGCTGGTGGACGACATCGCCAGCTTTACCGGGCCGGCCGGGCCGATCGCTCCGTCGGGGTTCTCGTGGCTCGACGGGCGGCGGTTGCAAATCGCTTTTCCCGCCCAAACGCTTGCCGGCGATTATGCGATGGTGCTTGGCCCGATGATCCTGGATGCCACCGGATTCCCGCTGGACGTGGACCGCGATGGCGTCCCTGGCGAGGTGCCCGACGACCGGTACACGGCTACGTTCTCGATCGCGCCGCTCACGGCCCCCTACGTCACAGGCCATTCGCCCCACGGCGAAGTCCTGTCGCCGGTCGACGCGGTGCGCATCGAGTTCGACCGTCCCATGGATCCGGACTCGTTCTCGCTGGCGGAGGACGTGGCCAGTTTTCACGGCCCGCTGGGCGCCGTCACTCCGACGGGGTTTGTGTGGGTGGATGACCGGACGTTGGAGATCCGTTTCGACGGGCGTCCGGTGGGGGAATACACGCTGGTCTTGGGGCCCGACATCCGCGACTTGGCGGGAAACCCGCTGGATCTCGACGGCGACGCCATCGCCGGCGAGCCTTTCGACGACCAATACACGGCAACGTTTACGGTGCTGCCGTCCCTGCCCAGCCCGCACGGACTGTTCCCGGGCGAACAATTCCCCACCGGTGACAACCCTCAATCCGTGGCAATCGCCGACGTCAATGGCGACGGGATGCCGGACCTGGTCACGACCAACTCTTCCAGCCACAACGTCTCGGTGCTGTTGGGCCGGGGGGACGGGACGTTCGAGGCGCACACCACGTTCGCCGTTGGCTCCGATCCTTCTTCGGTTGCCGTTGCCGACATCAACGGGGACGGGATACCGGACTTGGTCACGGCAAATGCTTCCAGCCACAATGTCTCGGTGCTGTTGGGCCGCGGCGACGGCACCTTCGAGGCGCAGACCACATTCGCGGTTGGCTCCTATCCCCGTTCGGTTGCCGTTGCCGACGTCAACGGGGACGGGACGCCGGACTTGGTCACGGCAAATGGCGTCAGTCATAACGTCTCGGTGCTTTTGGGCCGGGGCGACGGGACGTTCGAGGCGCAGACCACGTTCGCCGTCGGCTCCCGACCGTATTCCGTGGCGGTTGCCGACGTCAACGGGGACGGGATACCGGACCTGATCACGGCGAACTATAGCAGCCGCAACGTCTCGGTGCTGTTGGGCCGGGGGGACGGGACGTTCGAGGCGCAGATCACGTTCGCCGTCGGCTCCGGACCTCATTCCGTCGCGGTTGCCGATGTCAATGGCGACGGAAGCCCGGACCTGCTCACGGCCAACTACGCCAGCCACAGCGTCTCGGTGCTGTTGGGCCGCGGCGACGGGACGTTCGACACGGAGACCGCGTTCGGGGTCGGATCCCGTCCGTATTCCGTTGCGGTTGCGGACGTCGACGGCGACGGGATGCCGGACCTAGTCACCGCAAACTCTTCCTACAATAACGTCTCGGTGCTGTTGGGCCGGGGCGACGGGACGTTCGAGACGCACACCACGTTCGCCGTCGGCCTCGCGCCCAATTCCGTGGCGGTTGCCGATGTCAACGGGGACGGCGCGCCGGACCTGGTCACGGCGAACTCCTCCAGCGACAACATTTCGGTGTTATTGGGTCGAGGCGACGGGACCTTCCACGCACAGACCAACTTCGCCGTCGGTTCCGGGCCCTATTCCGTGGTAGCCGCCGATGTCAACGGCGACGGGACTCCGGACCTGATCACGGCAAATTATGGCAGCTACAACGTCTCGGTGCTGTTGGGCCGGGGCGACGGAACGTTCGAGACGCAGAACAGGTTCGCCGTTGGCGCCCGGCCTCACTCCGTGGTGGCTGCCGACGTCAACGGGGACGGGATGCCGGACCTGATCACGGCAAATGCTTCCAGCCATAATGTCTCGGTGCTCTTGGGCCGGGGCGACGGCAGCTTCAAGTCGCAGACCACATTCGCCGTCGGCTCCTATCCTTCTTCGGTTGCCGTGGCCGACCTCAACGGGGACGGGATGCCGGACTTGGTCACGGCAAACAGCATCAGCCACAACGTTTCGGTGCTGTTGGGCCGGGGCGACGGAACGTTCGAGGCGCAGACCACGTTCGCCGTCGGCTCCCGTCCAGTTTCCGTCGCGATTGCCGACGTGAACGGCGACGGGGCGCCGGACATCATTACGGCAAACTCCTCCGGCCACAACGTTTCGGTGCTCTTGGGCCGGGGCGACGGGACGTTCGCGGTCCAGGCCACGTTCGCCGTTGGCTCGGATCCCCTGACCGTTGCCGTTGCCGACGTCAACGGCGACGGGATGCCGGATTTGGTGACGGCAAACTCATCAAGCAAAAAAGATTAGTATATTAAGCGACTGGGCCACCGCACAATCGAGAAGCAGATCACGTTCGTTGTCGGCTCCGAGCCTTGTGCCGTTGCGGTGGCCGATGTCAACGGGGACGGGATTTCAGACCTGGTGACGGCAAACCGCATCGACCACAACGTTTCGGTGCTGCTGGGCGGTGGCGGCGGGAGGTTCGCGGCCCAAGCCACGTTTGCCGTCGGCTCCAATCCCCTGTCCGTTGCGGTGGCCGACGTCAGCGGCGACGGGGTGCTAGACTTAATCACGGCAAACTCCTCTGGCTACAATGTCTCGGTGCTGTTGGGGTGGGGCCGATGGGTCAGGCACGTGCCGCTGTGGGAAGTCGTCGCTCCGCCCGTCGCGGAGATCGGGATCCACTTCTCCCACCCGATGGATACCGGCAGCTTTACGCTGGCGGACGACGTCGCCAGCTTTACCGGGCCGGCCGGACCGATCACTCCGTCGGACTTCGCGTGGCTCAACGACCGGCGATTGCAGATCGTTTTTTCCGCCCAAACGCTTGCCGGCCATTACGCGCTGGTGCTCGGTCCGCAGATTCTCGATGCCACCGGAACCGCGATGGACCTCGACCGCGACGGCATCCCCGGCGAGGTGCCCGACGACCAGTACACGGCCGCGTTTACGCTTGCCGGCCCGCGGGTCACGGGGTACTTGCCGCGCGGGACCGTAACGCCCGCGATCAACTCGTTGCGTCTGTCGTTCGACCGCCTGATGGACACGACTTCGTTTTCGCTTGCCGAGGACGTGGTCAGTTTCACCGGTCCAGGGGGCGCGGTGACGCCGACCGGTTTCACCTGGCGGGACGACCGCTCGCTGGAGATCCAGTTCGACGGGCGCGCGCCCGGCACATATACGCTCGTTCTCGGGGCGGACATCCTGGACGCGTTCGGCAATGCCCTGGACCTGGACCGCGACTTGGTGCCCGGCGAGACGCCCGACGACCAGTACACGGCGACGTTCGTGATCTCGGCGCCCCATGTGACGGGCCATAGTCCCAGCGGGACGGTGTCGCCGCCGATTGACTGCCTGCGTCTGTGGTTCGACCGCCCGATGGACGCTACCTCGTTTTCGCTTGCCGAAGACGTGGTCAGCTTCACCGGCCCCGGGGGCGCGGTGACGCCGACCGGTTTCACCTGGCGGGACGACCGCACGCTGGAGATCCAGTTCGCCGGGCGCGCGGCCGGCACATACACGCTCGTCCTCGGGGCGGACATCCTGGACGCGTTCGGCAATGCCCTGGACCTGGACCGCGACTTGGTGCCCGGCGAGACGCCCGACGACCAGTACACGGCGACGTTCGCGATCTCGGCGCCCCATGTGACGGGCCATAGTCCGAGCGGGAGGGTGTCGCCGCCGATTGACTGCCTGCGTCTGTGGTTCGACCGCCCCATGGACGCTACCTCGTTTTCGCTTGCCGAGGACGTGGTGAGCTTTACCGGCCCGGAGGGAGAAGTTACGCCGACGGGTTTCGTATGGGTGGATGACAGGACTTTGGAGATCGCGTTTGCCCCACAATGGACTCTCGGGCCGTACAGCTTGGTACTGGCGCCGAGTGTGTACGACGTGTACGGCAACCCGCTTGACCAGGACCGCGACGGGATTGCCGGAGAGGCCATCGGCGACCGCTATTCAGCCTCGTGGTTGTCGGTATACCAGGGCACGCTGACGGCAGATACCACCTGGGGACCAGAGCATGGCGCGATCGTGGTGAGGCACATGCAGATTGCCGCTGGCGTGACCCTGACGATTGAACCGGGGACTATCGTCAAGTTTATGTCCTATGAGCAGATGTGGGTGGACGGCCGGCTTGACGTCCGGGGCACGGCGGCCCAGCCGGTGATCTTCACGTCGATCCGGGACGACACGGTCGGCGGCGACACGAACGCCGACGGCGATGCGACCAGCCCCGCGCCGGCGGACTGGGGCGGACTCCATGTGCGTTGGACCGGACGGGCCGAATTGGAGAACTTCCAGATCCGTTTCGCCTCCAAGGCGATCGATGCCAACTATGAGGGCGCCGAGGTGAAGCTGTCGCGTGGGATTCTGCGGGACGGCTGGTACGGGATTTTCGTCTGGTCTCCCCACGTCCAGGTGACGGTGGAAAACTGCCTGATCGCAAATAACACCACAACCGGTGTGTTCGTCCGGGCCAGTTCCACGGCCGCGCTCCGCAACTGTACGATCGTGGGTAACGGCTTTGGCGGTGGTGGGGCTGGGGCCGAGGGCATTCACGTTGGCGCAGCGACGTTGAGTCTGCAGAACTGTATCGTGGCCTTCAACAAGAACGGCCTGGATCACACGGAAGCGGACGACAGTCAGACAACCATCCGCAATTCCGTGTTCCACAATCCCGCTGGCGAGAACCTGATCTGGACAGCCGGTGGTCCGATGCCTCGACTGGATCAAGACGGCAACCTGACGCTCGATCCGCTGTTCGTCGACCTTGCCACGGGCAACTTCGAGTTGGCTGCCGGCTCGCCGGCCATCGACGCCGGGCTGGGAATCCGCGTTCCGGCGGCGGACATTCTCGGGCGGCCGCGTTTCGACGATCCCGGCATGCCCAACGTGGGCACGGGCTACCCGGTCTTCGTCGACATCGGGGCCTACGAGCGGCAGACGCCCGCGGAGTCGGGCGACCTGGCCGTGGTCCAGGTTTGGCCGCCGGCTCCGGAATTCGCGACCGGCGGCGAGTTCTTTCGCGTCATGTGGACGGTGACCAACGTGGGCGCCGCCGATTGCAGCGGGCCGTGGGTCGACGCGGTCTACCTGTCGCGGGATCCCCATCTCAGCGCCGACGACATCCCGCTGGGCACCCGCATCCGCAACGGCGACCTCGCGCCCGGCGAGTGGTACACGCAGTCGCTCACCGCCGCGGCGCCCGGCGAACCGGGCGTCTATTACGTCCTGGTCCGCACCAATGCCGAGGGCGCGCTCGCCGAGCCGGTCGCCTCGAACAATGTCCTGGCCGCGGCGAATGTCCTGGCGGTCGATCTGCCCGTGCTCCGCGTCGGCGAGTCGGTTTCCTCGTCGGTGTCATACGGCCAATGGGACTACGTCCGCCTGGAGGCGGTGCCTGGCAATACGCTGGTGCTGAGCGCGATCCCGAACTGGGCCACGGGGCTGTACGTCCGCAAGGGGGCGCCGCCTACGCTCGAGACGTACGACGTGCGCGCCACAATGCCCAACGACTCGCTCCAGCAGGTGCGGATCTTTTCGCCTCAGGCCGGCACTTACTACGTTGGCATCTACGGCAAGGGCATGTCGACAGGCGTCAGATTCTACACGCTTTCGGCCGAGTCGACCGGCTTGGCCGTCCGTCAGGTGACGCCCGACAGGGTGGGCAATGCCGGTTCGGCAACCATCGAGATCGTCGGGGACAATTTCACCCGCGCCGCGCAGGTCAGGCTCGTGGGCGCCGGCGGAGATACCGTTCTCGAAGGTCAGGAATGGTTTCAAGACGCTTCGACGCTGTTCGCCACGTTCGATCTGGCCGCCGCCGCGGCCCTGCCGGGCCGCTACGACCTGGTCGTCACAGAACCTGGCGTGGCTGCGGCGACCCGGTTCGACGCCCTGACCGTTCAGGAGGGCGGGACGGCCCGGTTCTCGACCAACATGACAGTGCCCGGGACCTCCCGACCGGGCCGGAACGTGCAAGTCAGGATCCAATACACCAACTCGGGCACGATCGACCTGCCCAGTCCGCTGCTGACGCTCGCGAGCGAGGCCTGGCTGTCCTCCGGCAGTCCGGTTGACGCTTGGCTCGGCGGACCGTCGATGAGCTTCCTGGCCCTGAGCACCAGCGGTCCCGCGGCGGTTCTCCGGCCGGGTCAGTCGGAGAGCTTCACCGTCACAGCGCGCATGCCCTTCTGGGAGGACTGGGTGCCCTTCACCTTGTACGCCATGGGAACACCAGGCGATAGCAGACTGAGCGAGGACACCGATTGGGGCGAACCGCCTGCGGAGATCGACGATGCCCCATTCACCCGCATTACAAGCCAGATTGGGACGACTTGGAACGACTATCTTGCCATGTTGCGGGACAACGCCAATCACCTGGCAGAGACCGGCCAGCGCGTCCACGATGCTGCCGAACTGTTCTCCTTCGAGTTCGTCCAGGCGATCGCCATGGGGCTTCCGTCTTTTCTGGAAGCTGGCCAAGATGCCTTCTGTCCGGCGCCCGGGCTTCCCTTGCTGTTCGAGCGGTTTTTCGTGCCGGACGTTTTCAGCCGGGCAATCGTGGGTGCCTTGGGTCGTGGCTGGAGGCACAGCTATGACTTGTCCCTGGAGGAGCAGGCCGACGGGGTCGTTACCGTCAGCGGCTCGGCCATCTCGGGAGGGCGTTTCTGGCCGGACGGTGGCGGAGGATACGTGGGAAGCGGGGCAAATGCACAACTGCGCCGCGACGAGAACGGCCAATTCGTGCTGACCGACCAGACCGGCCTGCGGGTCCAATTCTACCCCGACGGCCGCTGGGACTGGATCGAGGACGCCAACGGCAACCGTTTGAGTGCCTCGTACGATGCCGGGGGCCGGCTGACGGCGGTCAGCCGCGCCAACGGCGACCAGTTCTACTTCGAATACGACGCCGCCGGCCGGCTGGTGAAGCTGATCGATCACATCGGCCGCGCCACGCACTACGCCTACGACGCTTCGGGCGAGCACCTCCTTTCGGTCACCGGCCCCGGGGGCGAGGCGACCGGCTACACGTACCTGACGGGCGCCGGGCTGCTCCTGGATCACCATTTGACCTCGATCGCCCGCCCCGGCGACCCTCCCATCCGGTTCAGCTACGACAGCCTCGGCCGGCTGACCGGCCACGAAGTCGGCGGCGAACAGGTGTCCGGCTACGCCTACAGCGCCGCTGGCAAGACGTTTGTTTCCGATGCCTTGGGGAACACCACCACGTTCTGGCTGGACAACCGCGGGCGGATCGCCATGACCGAAGACCCCCTCGGCAACCGGCGTCTTTTCAGTTACGACGGCGCCGGCAACCTGGCCGGCGAAGTCGGCCCCACGGGCTTTGCGGAATCCTTCGCCTACGACGGCGCCGGAAACCTCGTCGCCTACGCCGACGCCTTAGGATCCAGAACCACTTTCGGCTTCGGCGGTTCCTTCAACAACCTGCTCTGGGTCCGCGACGCGCTCGGCCACGGCATCCGCTACGGCTACGACGCGCGCGGCAACCTGATCCGCATCACCTACGAGGACGGCAGCCACGAGGACTTTGAGTACGACGAGACCGGCAACCTGCTGGCCTGGACCAACCGCCGCGGGGTGACAACGGCCTACAGCTACAACGCCCGCGGCCAGTTGGTCGGCAAGGACGATCCCGACACGCCCGGCGCGGTGGATTTTGTGTACGCCTACGACGCCGTCGGCAACCTCACCGTGGCCGCCGGCCCCGAAGGGACGACGCTCTTTGCGTACCAGGCCCAAACCGGCCGCCTCGTGCGGATCGACTACCCCTCCGCCGGCGCCGAGCCGTTGTTCCTGACCTTCGAGTACGATGCCGCGGGACGGCGGACCAAGAGCACCGACCAGGACGGCCGCACGCTGAACTACTGCTACGACGCCGCCGGGCGTTTGGACCGGATGACCGGCGACGCCAACCAGTTGGTCGTCGACTACGACTACGATGCCGCCGGACGGCCGATCCGCACAACCCTCGGCAACGGAGTCTACACCACTTACGGCTATGCCGGTTGGCAACTTGTCAGCCTGATCAACCACCAACCCGATGGCACGGTGTTGTCCCGCTTCGACTACGCCTACGACGCCCTGGGCCGGCGCGTGGCGATGGACACCCACTACGGCCGCTGGACTTACCAATACGACGAAAATGGACAACTCACCCGCGCCGTGCTGGCATCGAGCGATCCCGAGATTCCCAACCGGGATCTGGCGTATGTCTACGATCCGGTGGGCAACCGCGTCCGGACCATCATCGATGGCGAAGTGACCGAGTACACCACGAACAATATGAACCAATACGTCCAGGTCGGCGACCGGACCTACGTGTTTGACGCCGACGGCAATCTCATCCAGGAGACCGGCCCCGACGGCACGACCACCTACACCTACAACCACGAGAACCGTCTGGTCGCCGTTACGAGCGACTCCGACGCCTGGCAGTACACCTACGATGCCCTGGGGGACCGTGTGGCGATGGACGAAAACGGCGTTGTCACCCGTTACATCGTCGACCCTGTTGGCTGGGGCAACGTGGTCGCCGAATACGGTGCCACCGGAAACCTGGTCGCCCGTTACGATCACGGCCACGGCCTGCTGAGCCGGGTGGACGCTGTGGGCAACGCCGCCTACTACACGTTCGATGCCGTCGGAAACACCAGCGAGGTCAGCGGGGCAACCGGGACCGCGGAGGCCGCGTACACGTATCAGCCTTTTGGAGAGATGGCGCCGCATGTCGAAAACATCCCCAATCCGTTTCGATTCGTGGGACAATACGGGGTGATGAAGGAGACTCACGCCTTGGCCTTCATGCGCCGCCGCTTCTATGACAGCCTGATGGGCAGGTTTGTGAACGAAGAGCCGCTCTTCAAGCCCGGAAACAACGTCTTCACGTACGCGGACAACAGCCCGCTGTGGTACATCGACCCGTCAGGTTTGGATGTCTGGTCCGGAGGGGGGTGGGAAACCGGCGGAATGCTCATTCTCATTGGAAAGAATACGTGGATCGGAGTGGTCTGCAATGAACAGACAGGTGAATGCTGCCGCATCATGGTGGAATCTTGGCAATTCGGTGGAGGCCTTGGCGGATCATCGGTGGCTTCCGCTGTTAATTTCAAGGGGCCGAAAACTGGAAGACAGCTCGAAGGTCGTTCTTGGAGTGCGTTTGCCGGTGCGGGTGGCAGCGTCGGTCCGCTTGGGGCGGGTATCGGAGGCTCCTTCTGTGCCGAAGAACCAGGCGGTGGCTGGGGATTCTCCATTTCTAACGGGCTAGGCTTTGGGTTTGATCTTTCTGGAGGAGCACAACATTCCGAGACGACCGTGCTGGAGTGTTGGGGTCGCCCGGACGACGACGATGGAGACGACGACGATGGGGACGACGATGCTCCTGGGGGGGGGCCGTCGCCGCGGGACACGTGATTGGCCTGACCCTCCGCGGCCGCCGGACGGCGATCCCGTAAACTGGGACAGGGTGCGCAATCAAACTTCGCATACCCCCGAGGACAAGTTCGGCCCGGCGGGGCACGATGCCCCGGACACCGAGCCGGGAAGCGAGGCGCGGTTCATCCTGCCGGGCCAGGTGATGGACTACCGCATCGAGTTCTGGAACAAGGAAGATGCGCTGGTTCCCACCCAGGACGCCGTGATCTACGACGTGCTCGACCCGGCGGTGGTAGACTTCTCCAGCTTCGAATTCACCCGCATCGGGTTCCTCGACTGGGACGTGCCCTTGCCGGGCGGCCAAGCCATCGACGTGCGGATCGACACCCGTCCGCAGATGAACATCGCCGTGCAGGTCACCGCCTGGTTCGACCCCGACACCGGCCGGATCGAGTGGTGGTTCCATTGCGTCGACCCGCTCACCGGCGACTATCCCGAGGATCCGATGGCCGGCTTTCTGCCACCGTTCAACCCGGTGACGCAACACGAGCTGGGCTGGGTCGAGTTCCGCGTCACCGCGCGGGACGACCTGTCCAGCGGCACGCGGATCGAGAATCAGGCTTTCGTCCAGTTCGACTTCCTCGGCCCCTGGGGCCCGGCGCCCAAGGAGGGTCCTTGGGTGAACACGATCGACGCGGGTCCGCCAACAAGCTGGGTCGAGCCGTTGCCGGAGGTGCTGAACGCGCCGCAGTTTTCGGTGCGCTGGGACGGAGCGGACGATGCGGGCGGCTCGGGCATCGCCAGCTACGACATCTACGTCTCGACCGACGGCGGAGCCTTCGTCCTCTGGCTGGGCGGCACGACCGACATCTTGGCCGAGTTTTCGGGCCAGGTGGGCGGCAGCTATGCCTTCTACAGCGTGGCTACCGACAACGTGCGGCACCGCGAACCCGTTCCGGCAGCAGCGCATACCGCGACCTATGTCAACATCCCCCCGACCATTGCGGGTCTGACCGCAACTCCCGGCCTGCTGGCGCGTCCCGGCGAGATCAGGCTGACGGCCACCGAACTGAACGATCCGGACGGGCAAGTGGCGTTGGCCGCGTTCTACCGCGACGCCAATGGCAACGGCGTGTGGGACGAAGACGACGAACTGCTCGGTACGGATGATGGCTGCGATGGCTGGAGTTTGCTGGCGGATCCGGCGGGCTGGGACGTGGGCGAGCAACTCCTGTTCGCGCGTGTCCGGGACAACGACGGCGCGTGGAGCGGCGCGGTCCGTGTGACCGTGACCATTGTCAACGCGCCGCCAAGTTTGACGGAGATCGCTCCCCTGACGGGGGCCATCGAGGACGTGCCGTTCACGATCGTCTATGGCGTCTTGGCAACCGCGTCCGATGCGGGCGACCCCGACGGCGACGAGATCAGGTTCCGCGTGGAAACCGTCGCCGGCGGCACGCTGACCAAGGGTGGCCAGCCAGTGACGGCGGGAGTCACGCTGTTGGGCCCGGGCGAGACGTGGATCTGGACGCCGCCGGACGGGGCAACCGGGACGGTCGAGGCGTTCACGGTCGTCGCTTGGGATGGCGAACTGGCGTCCAGTCCGGCCGTGACCGTGCAAATCATCGTGGATGCCGCCCCCACCACGACGCTGATTCCGACGCTGGCCGACGGTACGCTGACGATAGCCGACAGCGATCCGAGCGGTGCAGATCATCAAATGACGGTCATGCTGGCCGGTACAAATCTGGTGATCAGCGATGCGACGCAGCAATTCAGTGCCGCTCCGGCCGGCGGCACGATCAGCAGCGACAATCGGACGCTCACCATCCCGTTGGCTTCCATCACCGGCTCGCTGGTCATCGACTTGGGCGGCGGTGATGATGCGCTGACGGTCGATTTCTCCGGCGGGAATCCGCTGCCCGGCGGGGGGCTGTTCTTCGACGGGGGCGAGCAGCGGACGGCCGACGGCGACAAGCTGTTCGTCACCGGGGGCAATACGTTTGCCACGGCGGTCTACGACGCCACGGGCGTGGGCAGCGGGACGCTGAACCTGGACGGCGCGGTGATCCGCTTTACCGGGCTGGAGCCGGTGGACTTGACCGGCGTGAGTCTCGTGGACTATACGATCAACGTGGATCCGCTGAACGAAGTCGCGGGGACGGTGACTACCACAGTGGCGGCGTCCGGCGGAACGGACACGCTGGTCTCGTTCAGCGACGGGCTGGAAAGCACGCTGATCCGCACGATCACCGGGACGCTCACGATCTACGGCGACGATGCCCAGGCGGACATTATTCATGTCCAAAGCTTGGGCACCAGTTTCGCGGCCGGCTTGACCGTCGACGGCCAGGGCGGCGCGGACGAAATCCACCTGCAGACCGGCGGCGGATTGACGCTGGCCGCGGGACGGAATCTGTCCTTGACGGCCGAAACGATCGGCCAGACCGGGACCGTGACCGTGCCGGGTACGACGACGCTGGACAACCAGGGCGCGGCGACGCCGATCACGCTGGACAACGCGGGCAACGATTTTGTTGGCCCGGTCACGCTCACCGCAACGGCTGCGGATGTCTATCTGACGGACACGAACGCCATCGACTTGGGCACGTCCACCGTCGGCGGAAACCTGACGGTTTTGGCGGGTGGCGCGATCACCGACAGCGGCGATTTGGCGGTCGGGGGCCTGGCCAGCTTCAACGGCACGTCGATCACGCTGGGCGGGCTCGGCAAGACGACCCATTTCGGCTCGCTGACCTTCCAGGCGACCGATCCGGCCGGGGCGGTGACGATCCAGGAAGATTCGGCCATGCTCGTGGCCGGGGGAACGACGGCGGGTGGGAGTATCCTCCTCACCGCGGCCGGGGTGCTGACGGTCAGTTCGCCTGTCGCGAGCGCCGGCGGAGCGATTACCTTGGCCGCCACCGGCGGCAGCGGCAGCCATTTGGTTGTGAATGCGGCTGTGGCCAGCAGCGGCGGCGATATCATGTTGCATGCCGGTCGCAATGTCACGGGCAACGCCAGCGGCCAGATCTCCTCGGGCGTTGGCGGGGGTGACATCACGATTCACGCCGATTACGACGGGATCGGCGCCGGCACGATCCAGTTGGCGGGCGACATCATCGGCGGGACAGGCGATCTGACGTTCACGCTGGCCGATTGCGACGGAGCGCTCGATGGCGACATCGTGTCGGGCGGGAATCTGGTCAAGAACGGGTCCGGGGCGCTGCGGCTGAACGGGGCCAATGCGTACACGGGCGCGACGACGGTCAATGGCGGGTATCTGCTGGTCAACGGGACGCTGACGCAGCCCAGCGTGTCGGTCTTCGGCAGCAACGGCGGGACGTTGGGCGGCGTGGGGACCATCAACGCGGCGGGTGGGATGACGGTGGACGCCAGCGGACGTGTCGATCCGGGCGATGTCGATGCCGGCTGTGTTCCGCAGCCGGGGCAGCTGACCGTGAACGCCAACGTCGCGTTCTTGCCGGGTTCGACGTTCCATGTCCAAGTACACGGACTGGGGGCGGGAACCGGCCACGACCAGTTGCAGGTCAACGGCACGGTGGACCTGTCGGGAACCGTGGCCGGCCTCGATGGCTCGTTGTTGACGGGAACGACGGGCGTGCTGCCGGTCGGTGGCGAGTTTCGGATCATCGACAACGCGGGGGCGAACCCGGTCGGCACGCGGTTCGATGGTCTGCCCGAGGGAGCTTTCGTAACGGGCCTCGGCCAACTGATGAACATCTCGTACCGGGCGGGCGACGGCAACGACGTGGTACTGACCACGCCGGGGCGGTTCGATTTCAACGGGTTCTACGGGTATACGGCGGGCAACTATATGCCCGTTTCGCCGTTCGCGCAAAAGACGGGTGCGAATGTTGCCGGCTGGCAGACGCTGCCGCCGCGGTATTTCGAGCGGAATTGGCCGGTGGAGCCGCCGTATACGAATGACCAAGAGCGGCTGAAGTACGACGGCCACCAGACGGATCGGCTGGGGAATCCGTTGACCTTCGAGTTGGACGTGGCGGCGGGGAAAGCCTATGAGGTGATGCTCCTGACGGGCGACGTGACGTGGAACCATGACCGGCAGCAGTTTACCGTCTCGGGTTCGGGCGCTGTGGGAACTTCGCAGGTCATCGATACCTGGGGCGCTGGGGCGATCGACGACAGCGGCACCAACGTCACCTGGGGCGGCGGCACGGGGAATACGGACGGCACGGGGTTCTACCGTTGGATTCGCTTCACGACGGACGACATCGCCGCGGTGGCCGACGGTCTGGGCAAGCTCTACGTCACGCTGCAGGACTTGGGCGGCGCCGATGCGACGGCCGTGATCCTGGCGCTGGATATTCGGCCGGTGAGCACCGTGGGGAATCTGCTGGTCGCTCGCACAACGGATGGAAGCGATCCGCTGCCCGCCGACGGGATGACGGTCGATCACTACACGGGCAGCGGCGCTCCGCCGCACGCCACCCTGACGGTCACCGCCTCGGCCGGAACGCCGCTCCAATACGCGCGGATCACACCCGACGGGGATCTGAACATGTTCAGCACGCAGATCACGGCCAATCAAGACGGCGCGTTCACGTTCTCGGTGCTGCGGCCGGCGACGCTGACCAACACCACGGCCGATGAAGAG
>Ga0351933_1003_pt1 | contig 115989 bp, 78 predicted proteins | sample TotcelHT113001L9_FD_206841 | JGI IMG/M metagenome (GOLD analysis project Ga0351933, IMG submission 206841) | Enriched cells from coal bed in the Powder River Basin, Montana, United States - Total cells T11 rep2 HSBNCT.T11.300.1.L9 ... | reverse complement strand
ATGCTCTTGAAGCGATCGTTCGGGTTCTTTCCAGCGCCAGGGACACCATTAATGAGCTAACGAGGGATCAAACACGTGATATTTACGAGCTGGTGTCGCCGTTAGAGTTTGTGGAGAAGTTGAAAGAGGACGGCATTGCCCCCTTCTCCAAACGTCAGTCGTTCATCGAATTCCTTGAGCGATTCGGGGGGACACCGAATCTTTATGACGTGGTGAAGTTCCTGCACGCATTTCGGCGGCCTGATGCCTTGAAGAGAGTTCCTTTCTTCCGCGATCAAGACTTTGTCGACGAAATCGGCACGCTCCGAACTGCTGGCTTGCTTGAACGCTCTTCCAACAATCTGGGCCTCACAGAGCAAGGTCGTGATGCCGCCCAACGGCTGGTCGAAGGGCGGGGGCTAATTCTTAGGGCAGCTTCGGCGTCGCCGAATAAAGTGTTTGTTGCGTGTAGATTCGGCGATCAGGAGATCGATGCGCTTTGTGCCGAGGAGCTATTGCCAGCTTGCCGTGAGCTTGGTGTACGATACCACCGAATCGATCAAAGTGAACCTACCACGACGATCTCAGATGCGATCTTATGCGACCTCGCCGGTAGCAGAGTATTGATAGCCGACCTTACGCATGCCAGACCATCAGTCTATTTTGAAGCAGGCTTCGCACTAGCGCTTGGGATACCGCTGCTCCTGACCTGTCGACGCGACCATTTTCGAGGAGCTGAGGACACAATGAAGGTGCACTTCGATCTAGAGCAATTTAGGATAAGCTATTGGGAACGAAAGAAGGATGGCACGTTCACGTGGACGGATGGAAAGAATGTCACGTCCAGGCTTAATGAACTGATACGAACGCGCAGCGCTCGCCTCAAGGAAGATAAGTTCGGGAAGACTTAAGGAGTCGGAGTCGTCCGCACGTCCCGCAGGCGGTGGGGTCCACATCTGCTGTGTCAGCTTTTCGAGGCCGCCCGCGTGCTGAGCCCCTCAGCATCTACTTTAATTGAGGCTACGGAGTCTCGTTTTTCCTTTGCCCAGGCAAACCAGATTGCCAAAGAACTGTGTGACTTCGAAGACTGACGTCGGTATCGTTGTTGGACCGACTAAGCCTGGGCAATCGCCGGAGTGAAGCCTTGCGGCATTTAGTCAGACTACTATGTAATTGACCTGCTTGTGGTCACGGTGAGACGGCTAGGCGGCTACGTCGCCCACGTCGCGACGTCGGGCCACAGGCCACACGCCCGTGAACGCGACCCGGACGAACGGCGGGCCACGTGGGCGGCGACGATAGCGGCACCTACCGGATCGCGGCCAAGCGGCTGACGCTCACAGGCGGTGCCGATCGTGTGCATCCCGCTGCCTGGGGCCGTGGGTCGTCGTCCAGCCCCTGCCTGCTCGCGGCCAAGCGGCCTCGCCACGTCGCCCACGTCGCGACGGCGGGGCGTTGTCCGGGCTGGTTGCGTCCACGATCACGAGAAATCTTGGTTTAGACCAAAAATCTGGAGGCTGTCTGGGTCGGCTTGAATGCCTGGGGACATGGGCGGCGATGGCGGCCGGCACCTGCCGGATCGCGGCCAAGCGGCGTTTCACGGTATACTGGCGACTGACTCGCCGTGGCGCCGAGCAGGAATTCGCGGGACGAGGCGGCAGTTGAATCGATCAATTGCTTCGTCGGGCTGCCGATCCGCAGCATTTCTTGAACTTTTTGCCGCTGCCGCACGGACACGGCTCATTGCGTCCGACGCGAGGCTCGACGTTCGCCGGCATCGGATCGGGCTCAGGGAGAGGTCGCGGGGAAGGCGTGCGAGGTGTTGGATTGACGGCCGGTTTCGGGTTTTGCGGCATGAATGCTGCCCAGTGCCTGAGCATCTCGACCGTATCTTGGATATGCGCGGACTTTTCCTGCAGTCCTTGCAGGACACGTTCTTTACCGAGAGTCAATTGGCGGTCGAAGTCATCGGGGCTGATCATGAATTCGTCAACCAGCCCGAGAGCGTAGGCCCGTTGGATATCGTCGTACGTTTCCTCCGGGGACAGATCATAAAGTGAATGGACGGCTGCCAGCACGGCTTCAGCATCCTCGTTTTCGATGGCCTCCAGCAAGATCGCTCTGAAGTAACCTACGATTTCTTCGCGACTGCGAAGTCCGCCAGCGACCAGATGAACAAGTCCCGTCTGCAAAGCCCAGCGGACGTACTCGTTCAACTCACGGTTTCGGATCAGAGTCAGAACTTCATCCAGCCGCTGCTCGGCCAGGGCCGGCACGGCAAGGGGAAGAGCCTCGTGAATCCCGTCGCCAAACAACTGGAAAGGGAGATCATCTGGCAGGCTGACGGCCCGCACAATCGTCTCGAAAGCCTCGGTTGCACGAAACTCAATCAACAAGAACAAGGCGAAGAAACATCCGTTCCTTGCGGGTTCTCGGCCCTCCCTACTTTCCTGGATACCCCGCTCGATCAACTGCACGAGACCTGGGATGACCCGATCTTGACACTTCTGGGCAGCCCGGATCGCTCGGACGGGTAGCTCCCCAAAGGGTGCATCGATCCCGGCAAGGATTTCATCCGGTGTAAGTTCCAAAGATTCTCCAGAGCCGCAGTCGTCGGAATCCATGAATCAGCCTCCTTTTCTCAATCCGTCGAGACGTCGATCCGCAGCACAACCCAGCAATGTAGCAAAGTGGCATCGAGTGCGTAAGGTGCTGATTGTGGACCGCTCGGGCCAGCCCCTGTCGGATGGCGGCCATGTCATTGGGCCCAGGTCGCCACACCGAGCCGTCCCAGCAACACGACTCGACTTCCACCCGTGAACGCGACAGGGGCGAACGGCGGGCCGCGGGGACGCGGGAGCCAGTACTTGCCGGATTGCGGCCGAGCGGCTAGTTCGACCACCCCAGTTCGGCTGAATAAGACGGCCCAACGATGCTGCCTATCAGATTGCCCATGTTGCTGTCGAGGCGACGTAGCATCGGCGGATTACTTAAACGTTTACGAATTGTTAAATTCACCTGGCCCCACCCGTCGACATTGCGTAGCGAGCCGGATCGATACCCCATGAAATACGCTGTCCTGTTCCTGGTTTTGGGCCCCGCCCTCGTCGCCGAGGCCGTGGTCTGTCGCGGTCTGTACTGGCTCCTGCTGTGGCCGGGAATCAGCCTGACGGTCGTGGGCCTGGCGTACCTGCGGCTCGGAGTGAGCGTGTTCGGCAAAAAGCCCGATGGCACGCTGGCCTGGTACTCGGTGCTGCTCCTGCTGCCGTACCTGCTGGCCACCTGGGCGGTCTGGCACATGGCCCGCATCGTCGGCCGGGAGGACTGCTGCAACGAAGTGGCACCCGGCTTGTTCGTCGGACGCCGCCCCTTGGCTGGCGAACTTCCCAGCCAAGTGTCGCTCGTCGTCGATCTGGCAGCCGAATTCATCGAATGCCGGGCCGTTCGCACGGCGTGCCGCTACATTTCCGCTCCCGTCCTCGACACGGGTGTCATGGACGAGGCTGCATTTGTGGCCCTGGTGCAGGAAGTGGCACAGTGGCCGGGGCCGGTTTACGTCCACTGTGCCCAAGGGCACGGTCGCACAGGCACGTTCGCCGCGGCAGTGCTGCTGGCCAAGGGCCATTGCGACAGTGTGAACGCGGCGGTTGGCCAGCTACGTACCGCCCGGCCCCGTTTAGCCCTGGGAAAAGCCCAGCTGCAATTCGTGCGTCGGGTTGCCGGGCGGCTGCTGCCCAGCGGAAAAGTGGCTAGGGCGGCACAGGCGACCGATCCGACCGATTGTCAACCTACGTCTTGACGCTCAGGTAGAAGACCATCTTGTCCTTCGGTCGCACGAAAATGAGTTCTACGGCCGCCGGCTGTGTGCCGTGACAATAAATGCTCCAGGGGTAGACGAACATCTCATCGGACGCCAGTTCGTTTTCTCGGGGGAACCAGGCGACTTCGTCTGTGTCGAGCCAAACCACTGCAAAGTCGATGGCATCCTTAACTTCGACACGGGCGGCGGGACGCAGCACATCACGCAGAGTCTGCAGACCGTCCAGGCAAAGTCCGCCGGCGGTGGGACCGCTCCCGATTTCCAGGGGGCCATCGGCGTGACCACGGACAGCGTCGAAGGCGCTGACGTCACAATCCCGGTCTACAACTTCACCGAGACGCACATGTTCTTCGATGCGGTGGTAGACCAAGCCTATAAGCTGACGCTGTTCAACCTGACAGGCCGCACGAACACCGATCCAGCTGTACTGGTTGCCGTAGAAGCCATCATTCAGGTTCGCGGCGATGTGATATGTCGTCTCGATTTGCGGACCCAGTTGGCTGCTGGCGAAGGCACTCGCTCCCGGCGCCCGAGCCAAATTGTCCGGGACTTCGCCGGGGGCGTTGGGAGCCGCCGGGCCCACCTCGACCAACGTCAGCTTCGGGTCGAAGTAGAACTGTTGCACATCCCCCGGGGCGACCGGTCCACCGTCTGACGGTGAGGTCTCATACTGCTCGGGATCGAAAAAGACCGCGACCCGATCGTTACCCCCGTCGGCCAAGACGTAAACCTTGTCTTCCGTATCTCCGTCGGACACGTAGCCCCCTCGCAGATCCAACGTGAAGTGGCTCTTCCATGTGCCCCGGATCCCGGTAGCGTAGGGGGCAAGCTCGAACTCGTCGTCGTCTGGGCCGAGGATGAGATCGACCGTATCGGCTGCTTCGTCGGAAAAGATCACGCCCGATTGTGAGATGACGCTGCCCAGATCCACCGTCACGCTGGTCACTCCGCCCAAGTCGAGTTTGCCACTGACCGAGAACTTGTCAGCGCCTTCGCCGCCCGAGAGCGTGATGGCCTCGATGTTGGCGAACCGTCCCTCCGTATCGAACAGGAGATCGGCGTCGAAGCTCAGCAAGTTGTCTGGAATGCGGGGATCGAAGCTGAGCGAGGCCCCTGCCTCGATCACCGCCTTGTCGAACAGTACGTCCCAGACGCTGTTGCCCTGCATCTGGTTTACGACCGCCTGGTCGAGCTGTGTTTCCCAATCGCTGAGCGAGAGATCTTTTGATGACGCGAAGCCCGGATCGCGCAGGTCAAGAGGATCGGAGATTGTTATCTTCCTGATGTTGGCGGTCGTAAAGGACCCTGGATCGTGCTCGACCTCGTAGGTGATGTCATTACCGTTCACGTCCTTCACGACGAAATTGTCCACTCCGCTGTTGTAACTTGAGTTACCCGCGTCAATGATCCGAAACTCGTCGCCGACCTTCAGGTTATGCCCGGTTGTGGTAAGGGTGATAAGGTAACCCGTGAGGCTGCCCTGCGGGTCGAAAACCGAAATTACTTTGCCGGAATTCGCTACGGTGCCGATGGGCTCGCGGACCTGAAGGTCCTCGATATTCGAGTTAAGCCGCACACCACCGCGCAGTTCGGTGATTGCCAGTCCCGAGATGGGCTCCAGCGGAATGTTCACGTTACTGAACACAAAGTACTGCAAGAATCCCTTCTCGGAGACCGCGAAGTTGAAGCCTACGCTAAACGCACGCTTCTTTTCGGTCTTCGTGCCACCCTTGCCGTCATCGACCGTGACGTCGGTCCCTGCAAACGACAAAGACCCGCGCACGGCGCCGTATCGTGTGAGCGGCCGGCTGCCGGATCTCGGCCAAGCGGTTACGTCGCCCACGTCACGACGCCGGGCTATTGGCCACAGGGACGCGACTTCCGCCCGTGGACGCGACACGGACGAACGGCGAGCCACGGGGGCGGGAATGGCGGCGATCGCGGCACCTGCCGGATCGCGGCCAAGCGTCCCATTGCCCCGTGCCCACGTCGCGTCGCCGGACCGCGTGGGGCCGTGCGGGCGATGGCCATCATCACCTGGCCGGACCCTAGAAGGTCCGGGGGCCGGAGGGCGGCGGCGGACGTCTCGTCGTCCGCCAGGTTCCCCACCGACACAAGTTGCAGTCTCCCGGACCTTGCCTTGAATCCGCTGGCACGGTGATGTTAGACTATGCCCATGGTTTCGGTCGGTGGCGCGTCGCATCTTCAGATGCCCTTGGGCCGAACGACTATTTGAGCCATGCTGAGAATCCTGTATGCCCGAGCCACTGCTTCGTGTGTTCCTCAGTGCCACGTCGCGCGATCTGCTCAGCAGCCGCGAGATAGCCGCGCGGGCATTGCGCATTGCGAACATTTGGCCCGATTATCAGGAAGAGTTCACGGCGGATTACCGGTCGCTGAAGGAGTACCTGTGCGATGCAATCAGCCGCTGTGATGCCGTGATCTGCTTGGTCGGCGAGGTTTACGGCGCTGCGCCACAGGAATTCGACGGGCCGCCGCGCTCGTACACGCAGATCGAGTACGACATGGCAGCGAAGCTCGAGAAACCCATCTTCGTCCTGCTTACACACGAGACATTTGCACCCGATAAGCCGTCCATCGACATTCCCGCCGAACGAGCGTTTCAGCAGTGTCACCGCTTGGCGCTTCAACAGAGCCACAAATGCGAGTGGGTCACTTCACCAGCCGACGTGGAACTGAAAGTCACCCGGCTGATTCCGAGACTGCTGGAACTGGGTAATCGGCTCTCGATGTTGATGCTGCATCCGCCGCCAAGCCCAACCTACTTCGTCGGACGCGTCGAGGAACTGGCGCAGCTTGCGGAGGCGGCGCGGCGCCGGACACCGGCGATCATCGCCGTCATCGGCATGGGTGGGCAGGGGAAGACCACGTTGGTCCGCGAATGGCTCCAGCGGCAGAAGGGGCTTACGTTCACCGCAGGATTCTGGTGCACTGCCTACCGCAACGGATTCACCTTCGATTCGTTCCTCGATGAGATGCTGCATTACCTGACCCGCGGGCGATTCGACAAACGTGAACTGCCCGATGTGGCGGCGCGTGTCACCTACTTGCTGACACTGTTGCAGGAACGACCTGTGCTGGTCGTAATCGACGGGTTTGAACGCTGGCTCCGCGGCTGGAACACAGGCACGGAACATCGGCAGGCCGCCGAAACCTCGGCGCAACGCGAGGGATTTTTCGAAGGCGTCGACGACTTTCTCGGCCAAGTAAGCGGACTGGGGAATGGGACGCACCTGATCGTCACGTCGCGGGCGTTACCCGCCGCACTGGACTTCGCCGCCCGCAGCGTCATCCCCGTCGAGGCCGAGAACCCGTTCGACCTGAGCCTGAAGGGACTCGCGCCGGCTGCAGCAGTCGAACTCCTTCAAAAGTACGGCGTCAAGGGAACACCCGAACAGATCGAGCAGACGGCAGCGGTTTATGCCTATCATCCGTTCGCCTTGAACCTGCTGGGAGGCCTGCTGAAGAAGCACGCGGGCCGCCTCGAACGGAGACCGAAATCCGACGACTTAACGCCGCTGCGCGCCTTGCACGAACTATTCGAGGAGACGCGCCGAAACCTGCCCGGCCGCGAACAAGCGGATCGCTTTCTGGCCCGCGCTGCGCTGGCATTGGAGAGTCTGTCGCTGGTGACTTTAGCGGACGTCTGGGGCGATGATCGCGAACCGACTCCGGATGCGGACGCTCTGCTCGACATGGCAGTTACGCTGGCGGAATGGAACCTGGTGGAGTGGGACGGTGAGAACGAACGAGTGAACCTGCATCCGCTGGTCAGGCAGTACTATGGCTGGCTTGTGGGCGGCGAGGAGACCTCGCGGTTGCACCGTCGTTTCCTGCAGTGGTATCGCGAACGGCCGTTGCCCGGCGACGCCGTGACGCTCGAACAAATGCGGCCGCGCGTGCTGGCCATCGAACATGCTCGCCGGGCGGGCGAACATCAAACGGCTTTTCAGCTTCTCTACGCCCCGGCCACGCCGGCGCATGCGTTCGTGGAGTGGCTCGTCGCCTGGGGGCATCTGACTCGCGGCACGGATCTGCTCGGCGCCCTAATTGAAACCTTGAGCGGTTCCGAATGCGCGCAGCTGCTATCTACGCGTGCAGCCTTCTATCGGCGGCTCGGTCAATTCGCAGCCGCCCGGCGGGATCTCGACGAAGCGATTGCACTGCTGAATCGGAAGCAGCCCACACTGTCGACTGGGGAGCTTTCTAGCCTGGCAGGCGCCTGGATGAACCGCGGCATCGTGCGGCAGTCGCAAGGCGATCCGTTGCCCGTCTCCGATTTCAACAAGGCGCTCGAAGTCCTGGATGAGATCAAGGATCCCGGCTATTTCCTGTATCGTTCTCTGTTCGGCAACCAGGTGCGCATGAACCGCGCCAACGTGCTCGAAGATGCAGGACATTATCGGGAAGCCCTGGCCGACCACAACCAGATAGTGGATCTCTACCGCCAGCTCATTGACGTTGGCATGACGGAACATGTGGCGTTGCTCGCCAAAGCGCTCGGCAATCGTGGCAACGTACATGCCGACTTGATGCTTTCGGACCAAGCGATTGCCGATTACGACGGAGCGATTGTTCTGTATGAGGACCTGACTCGTCTGGGCCGACTCGATGTCAGGCCCGATTTACTGCACGTCCGGTTGGTGCGAGCGGCAACACTCAGCGAGGCAGGTCGCGCTGGCGAAGCGCGCGATGCGCTCGATGATTGTCTGCACGCCTACACCCAGCTTCTCAACCAGGGCCGATCCGATCTGGAAGCCGAAGCGGCGCTGGCCTGGATGAACCGAGCGCTAGCCTGCCTGCTCCTCGGCAAACCGGCGGAGGCACTTGCCGATGCCGATCGTGCTGTGGTGGCTTACCGGCAACTCGAACACTCGGGCCGCGCCGATCTCGTCGGCTATCGCGCCCACGCGCAGATGATCCGCGCGGCGGCGCGTTTTGGCTGCCATGACCGATCCGGCGAGGCCACGGATCGCGCCGAGGGCATCGCCACCTTTCAACAGCTTATTGCTGCCGGCCAGAAGGCGCTGCGGTTTGTATTCGTTCGCAAGGTGATCGTGGCTGCGCGCTATCTGACGCCCGGCGCTCAACCCGAAGCCAGCGCCCTGCTGGCAGCAGCCCTAACCGAATTGGAAACCGCCGTGCGCGAAGGGCAGGCGGTCGAAGCGATGCGTTTGGAGGCGAGACGCGGTTTGAAGGAGATTTGCCACGTCGCGGAGAGATTCGACAAGGATCTGTTCGACCGTTTGATTGCATTTGCGGAGCTCGCCTGATAGACTGTCTTCTCGCTTCCCGTTGGCCCGATCACTGAAAGGAACTGTCATGGCCCGCCTTGCACAGTGCGATCTACGCTCGACCGGATATCATGACCACTTGGGTGGTCTCCAGTCGCCCCGCGCGCGCGATGTATTTGCGCCGACTCCGCTGGACCCCGCCGAACTGTTCGCGACAGGGATCCTGGAGTCGCTCAGCAAGGGAACTACTTCCGAGGAGCTACTCAATCGCCTGACGCAGCAGAGCGATGAGATCCTGCAGTCCTTTGCGAAGCGAGTTGAATCGCTAATCCTGCTGTTTGGCCAGAATGACCCCGGCGCTCGCGCGGCGCTCGAATGGCTTAAGGACGCCACCCAAGCTGTACTCGACAGCCGCAGGCCGCCCGGTCCGGCGGAAGTGCTAATCCAAGAGATCTTCGATATGCTGGCCAAAGGGACTTCGGGCCAGTCACTGTTCGACAAACTGCGAACGACCCCGAAGGACGTGCTCTCCGGCTTCATCGCCCAGGTGCACCGAATCAGCGAGCGCAAAGAAGCGCAGGCCGACCCGGAGTCGGCCAAGGTTTTCGGCATGCTGATCGGCTTCGCCGAACTCGCGATGTCCGAATGAAGGTGGAACGCCGGTACGTGTGACCGCACATGGTGACGGGGAAGGAGTTGGCAGGCGGAGACCGTCCACAGCGGCGTCGTGGGTAACCGCCGTCTCGCTGCTAAACAATGTGGTCTGGTCATCTCTCGATCTCCGTTGAGCCACTCGTGGCGTGTCGCTTCTTTCCTTGTTCCGCACGAACCGACCAGCCGTCGGGTCACGACCACTCCATCCGATGCGGTTTTCCAGGTGGCGGACATTCGTTTCGCCAGGAACACGGATGAACAAATGAACGGATGGCATCGTCCGGCGTTCGGCGGGGTGTCGCAAGCGACTGCCTGGACTCCATGCGACTTCGGTTTGGCGGGTGTCGAGCCCTATGGGCATCACCTGCCGGATCGCGGCCAGGCAACCGACGCTCACAGGCGGTGCCTATCGTGTGAGCGTCCGGTTGACGGATCACGGCGGCTACGTTGCCCACGTCGCGACGCCGGGGCCACAAGCCACAACGCCTGTGAACGCGGCATGGGCGAACGTGCGGCGACAGCGGCGGGAATGTTCTCACCCAGCCATCGCCACCGGCATCAGGAAGTCCGCAGCCCGCGCCAACCGCACATTCTGGCAGCGTTCCAAGTAAAACTGGCGGGGCTCCTCGCGGCTGAGGCACAGGGCCAGAAAGCGATCCTGGGCCAGGAATCGGATTGGACTGACCACGCGGTGGGTGGTAGCGCCCTTGGCATCGGTGTACTCGAACGTGATGACCAGGTCGTCGGATTGGTGCATGGCTCGGTAGATTAGCTGACGCATGTTTGGCCTCCCCTTTGGCTGACGAATGAATTATCGCCGCAGGCCGTGACACGGTTGGTCCGGGGGGCGGAAAAGAATCTGGAAACCAAGGTTTTCACGCGGCCCGTGACAAAGTTCACCGTCGGCAGTCCACGGCGATTTGCCGTCCCGCGTGACCAAACGTGTCCACGGCCTTCGTAATAATTGTCGGGACCGAAGGTGATTGTTCCCAAAGATGCGAGGGCGGAAGATGCCGAAATACTACGTGGAATCAGGCTGGGTGCGGATAGTTTTGGACGCCAGGAATCCCGAACAGGCGGCCGTCAGGGCGTTTCGGCGGTGTCGGGAACGGCAGGCCGAGATCTACGCCGATACGCCGGCGGGCATCATCCGGGACGCGGAAGCCGTCGAGTGGCAACTGGCCGGCGAGATTCGGGTCAACGAAACCGGCTTCCGGGGGACCGACGGCGAGACGTTCGACACGTTCGATATTGCCGCCATCGGGGAGGGCCACAGCTTCGCATTGCGTTGCAGCGAGTCTGGCACCGCGTGACGGGGTTGCGAACCGGGCCAGAGGCAGCACATCCGGCCCCTGCGAGGCATCATCGCTTCTTGACGCACCAGCAGGCGGCGGCAATCCTCATTGACAATCCGTCCAAGAACGCCGAAAGCCCGATGGCAGATGGCATCCAATGTGGCGACGCTCACAGACGGGCCCGCCCCCGCCGGATCCTTGCCCATGCCGTTGCACCCGTGCCCACGTCCCGTCGCCCGGGCCCGTGGGCACCAACGACGCGGACTTGGCCCGCAGCCGCCACACGGGCAAGACTGGGCGACGTGGGCGGAAACCGCCAGGACCTTGCGGACGGCGCCCAGCTGGTGCCGGAGCGGATTGCAGCCAATGTGGACACGATCGCGTGTTCGACGCCCGCGGGCGGTGCCCGGCCGGATGACAGATGGTGTTCACTGCGGCGACGCTCACAGATGGGCCGCCCTGCCGGATCGCGACCAAGCGGCCACGTCGTCCACGTCGCGAGGTCAGGCTTTGGCCACAGAGACGCGGCGTTCGCCCGCGAACACGCCAGGGTCCGCAAGCTGTGGTGGGGCAGTAGAATATGCGAAGTGCCCGTGAGAATTCAGCATTGGCCATGCTGAAGGGTATTTACGGGGACGTGATGCCCTAGAGGCCATGCGAGTTCGCGGCGAAGCGTTTTTCGAATATCAGGCGTCACTCGCCGGAAGTGCGTATGTGACTTTGGTGTCATCAACCGTGATGTAGCCTTGGGTTTTCAGCTCCTTGAGGATGGCAGCGAGTTCTTCCTCAGCAAGTTGCTTCTGGAACAGCGAGTTGATTGTACTTGAAAGTGTCTTCACCGTTCGTGGCTTCGAAGTCTTGCGTTGTTGGAGGTTTGCCAGGACAACGGCCAGCTTCTGGGGAGTGCTTTTCGCGTTTGCAGCCTTAAGCAGGGGGATGTCGGAGACAGTCTGCCACCGAGACACTAGGATATTTCGTTCCTTCAAGTGTCGAATCAGCGGATCGAAGCCTGTGTCTTTGGAAATGATGTGGAAGAAGGCGGCGGGGTCCTGAGCAGACAAGTGCCCGATGTGGAAGGCAATGTGGAAGTCCAGGGCATTGGCCCCGTTCCCGGCAATTCTGACGTACTCTGCTCTCGGGCCAAGTTTCTGAATTGCCGCTGCGATTTCAAACGTCAACTTGTTCTGGTTGGCCCCAACGAAAACCAGTACTCGAAAGTGCTCCGTGCCGATGCCTGCCAGCGAATTGGGCTGCACGTTCTCGTAGTCGATGAGGACATAATTGGTACGCATTAACAGTTCGCCAGTGAGACGCAATCGATGGCAGGCCGATTTTGGACGGCCACTCCGCAAACTCTACCATCCTGGTTGGGGGGCGAAAGCGTTCGGAGCGGGAGATTTCCTGTCACCAGACGGCTCGCGGTTCGTCATTGCGGTCTCGTCCGTTTACAACGAGTTTTCGTCATGCAGGAGCCGCGAGCCAGTTTTTGGCCGCCTTGGTCACCCCGTTCAAATCCGCATCAGTCCCAAAACCCGCAGTAGACCAACACGTCGCACCGAACTGTTTCGTCGAACGTGGCCAGTTCGCTCGGCGCCGAGGTCACGCTGGCCGGTGTCATCGGTCGCGACTTGCCGGGCGGCCAAGTGCTGGACCTGCTGGACGACCACGGGATCGCTCCGTACCTGTGGGTTGACTCGACCCGGCCGACGACCAACAAGACCCGGTTCATCCTCCGGGGCCAGCTTCGCCCCGATCGGTTCGACTTCGAATCCAAGTCCCCGATCCCAGGCGAAGCCGCCAAGTACCTGGCGACCTGTCCGATTGGCGACTGCCTGCTGATCCAGGACTACGGCAAGGGCGTCTGTACGGCGTCCTTGGTCCGATCGCTGCTGGCGCAGGCCACAGCCGCAGGCGTTCCGATCCTCGTGGATCCTGCCCGCGGTCGCGACTGGCGGGATTACGAAGGCTGCACCGTGATCAAGGCGAACCGGATCGAGGCCGCCGAGGCACTTGGTTGCCACGTCGGCGATCCGCCCGCCATGATGGCCCGCCGCTTGGCAATTCTGCAGGGATGCCACGTCGTGGTGACGGCCGGCGCGCTGGGCCTGTGGTGGTCGGATGGCCCCGCAGTACGCCGGGCGCCCGCGGTCCCGGTCCAGATCCGTGACGTCTGCGGGGTGGGAGACACGGTTCTGGCGACGCTGGACGTGGTGATGGGCATGGGCCGGACGATCACTGATGGGTGTCAACGGGCGGTTCGTGGAGCTGCTCCGCAGGTGGAACAAATTGGCGTGGCGGATTTGGGCTGAACGCCCTGTTCAGCTGCGCGAGGGCTTCGGCAACCCGGCTTGAACCATCGGGATATGTTCCATCTTCGGTTACCGATGAACTCGGATTGAGGTTCTGGAATGATCAATCCCAGCGTGATTCTGCTTCACGCCGCGAGAAGGTGACCACCCGACCATCAGCCAACAGTTTGCGGATTCGCCAGGGCACCCCCTGCGCATCAATCTCGACGAGACCGATACCGCTGCCGTTGAGCAGGCGGCGCCCGTGCGGCGTTCCGTCAGGCTTGCGTGGTATCACCCGCATATTCCGCCGCCGCGTCCACCAGTTCAACGGCGAGCGCGGTGAGTACAACCACCGATTGGCGCGGTCGAGCACATCGAGCAGGCGCGGCGGGAATTCATTGCGTAGCGCGCTGCTGCAGATCTGCCAGATGTCCGGCCCGCGGACCCTTCCCCGCAGCTCGACGTCATAGACGAAGGAATAATGGACGTCGCCGGAAAGCACGACAAAGTGCTGCGGCGTCTTCGGATGGCGGAAAATGTTGAGGATCGCATGTGCGGAACCTGGATGAGCCATCCAGTTCTCTGCATCCACCATCAATTGGTAACCGAACCAGGTGAAGATCCGCTGGATGGTCTCGATCAGCTTCACGCCGAAAATCGGCGTGGGCGACACCAGCAGCACGGCAGGAAGACCGAGCAAGGTCTGCTGCAGCTCGGTCAATGATTCCCAGTCCATCAGGCCTGACGGTTCACGGGCCGCAGATTCCGAGCGCCAGCGGTGGGTACGGCTGTCGATCACCACCAAGGGCGGTGTGGTCGGCCAGGTGTAGTGCCAGTGATCGAAACGCAGAAGGTGATCAATACAGTTGTCGTGCGCCGTACCGCCCGGCGCGTTCAGGCTGGCTTGCACCGTGTCCAACAGTTCCTGACCGAACGCGTCCGGATCGTTACCCCAGGCCTGATTGAGCAGATAACCCAACAGAGCATTGCCGATCACCCGCTTCGAGAACGGGTGGCCGTAGGCGACTTCCTCCCATTCACGACTCAGGTTCCAGTCGTCAGTGATGTCGTGATCATCGAAGATCATGGCGACCGGCAGATGAGCGAACAACCGGCGCACGGCCGGCAGCGCTGCCACGAAGCTTTCCATTGCAGCACGTTCGATACGGTACAGGGACTGGGAGGCCGCATCCAAGCCGGGCGGTGGATCGAGGTCGATCAGCAGCCAGAGGGTCGGCGACCAGGCAAGCAGGTACATCCCCAGCACTTCGCCGAGCGTAATCAGGTGGTTGTGTGCGCTGGCGGTTGTGAATACGGGCTTTTCGACGCCGCCGAACAGCACCTCGATCAAGGCATAGTTGTGTTTGTGACGCGGCAGCAGGGTCTCACGCCGGTAGAACCCGGCCGGGTGCCGATACAAGGACTGCGCATTGTCCACCTTGACCAATTCGCCGCCGGCCAGCAGCTCATCGGGGAGGCCGAGCATTGCGATCAGCTGGTGAATCGCATGCAGCGTCGGACCAGCAACGTCGTCTGCATAGACCTGATCGCCCGTCAGGACCAACGCCGATGGCCAGACACATGACTCATCCGGGTCCACCGTCTCTGTTGGTTCACGTTCGTGCTGCCCGTCAGTCGTTGCAAGGCAGCGCGCCAGCAGACGATCGGCTTCGACCAACCCGTCCCCGCCGGGATGATGCGGCTTGCGGCACGACCCGTGCAGCAGACTGCCGACTCGCGATGGCAACACGAAACCGGGGGATTGCTTTCCGGGGTAGCACAGATCATGCATGTTATCGGTGCATCCCTGCCAGCCGACTGAAGGTTCATTCAATGGTTGCAGGGCTACCGTGTAACCGATCCAGCGATCGAGGGGCAGCGGCTCTTCGAATGCCAGATCGATCAGCAGGTAATGCAGACGCGTGCCGGCCGTCAGCAATCGGCAGGCTGTCGTCTCGCCGGGCGTGAGCACGACGTCACGCGCAGACACCTTGCCGGCATCGATTCCGATGCGCACACGGGCAGGTTCGCGGACTGCGAGCCAGAGCACAAGGCGTTCCGGCGACGTTCGGCGCAGGATCGGCCCGGCGAAAACCAGTGGCAATTTGTCGTTGGCAACGATCATGGGCTGGAAACCTCCGGGACACGCCGCGGTTCTGGATCACAAATAAACGGTCCCTTGAGGTCGGCCGTCCGGGATGCCTTTGCGTTGACGTTCGGCAGGTCCAGGAGGACGCGAAGGAGCTCGAGACGAGGTAGCCCGTATGCCCCAGGAAGACCACGGGCAACACCGCCCCTTCGACGCGGTTGATACGCCTCTGGCGGCCGCGAAAGCCGCAGCCGATGACGAAGACGGTCAGCGCCCCCATGACCGCGATGCTGCATCACGCCTTTTTGCCCAACCTAGGTTGCAGTTCACTTGCTTAGTACTGACAGGCATTGTAATGTCGGACTTTCTCCAGCCGCAAGCCGAAAGGGTATCGAACTCACTAAGTGATTGCCGGTAAACGGGTTGCGCCGAGATAAAAAGAGAGAGTCGTAACGAAGAGGGTTGCTTTCGGGGAGCCTTGCTTGACAGAGGTCGCCGAAGGATGCTCCGGCGGCCTTTTCTTTTGCGTAGGCAGTCGCCTCAACTGCAATGATATCAAAGGGTTGCCGAAATTCCGGCGTTCACATTCGGCCGACTGCCGGCCTCGGGGACGGCTCGAAGATTCAGTGTATTTCAGGCTGCGCCGGCAACCAACAGACCGCAAGCCGATTCGCAAGCCGATTCGGCGCAGTCCGACGACGCCAAAGCCCAGCCCCCCTGTTGATGCGGCGTTCCGCACCGGGCAAGCTGGAAGACGTCAATGGACCACACGATGGAATGGGAGCGAAAGCCATGCGCGGCAAGGAAGTGACGCACCCGAACACTGATTTCCAGCAATGCATCGAACGACTACGTGAGCGACGGGCTGCCCAGTTGCACGCTTCGCGCGACGCTGTTCGCCTGACCGAAGACGGCTGGTTCTGCCGCAAGGGCGGCGAATGGCAGCGGGTGCCGTGGGTGCTATACACGGTTAATCAAGCCGTCATGGGTCGAAAAGGTTAACCATCAGCAGACAAGAATTGCCAACAGGCCGCAGGAGGTCACGATGCTTCGGTCACTGGAACAACTTCGAGAAGAAGAGGTCAAGCTGCTGGCGGCGATCAAGACTGCCTTGCCGCGGCTGGAGCGGATGTGGCAGCAGGCCAACAGCCATTGGGGCTACGAAGATCCGGTTTACCGGTTCTACCACCAGAGCTTCAAGGTGTACCAGCTCCAACCCGTCATTGGCGAGATCGTGCAAGCTCTCCAGGAGCTGGCTCCGCACTTGTCGCTCAATCCGTGGTTCACGCAGATTGTCGGTGAAGGGACCGCCGGAGAATTCTCGATGGAGGTGAATCGGTGTTGGGTGGAGGCCACCCGGCCCATCCTCGAAGCGTTTTTTCATGCCCGCTACTTCTTGGAGATGGTCTGCAAGTACGGCAAGGAACTGGACGAGCCGACTGACTCACTGCCGAGTGGGTGGGCGGCGGTGTTGTACCTGTACGGGCTGCGTTGAATCAGATGGCGACCAGGACAGGCGAATTGGGCTGCGGGCATGCGATGGCGTTTGACGTCCTGTTTGCCCCAGTCTAGAACGACGGACAATGGCAGCAGCAAGCGGGAGGGGGGTTGGCATGTTGCAGTCGCCATCGCCGGAAGGATAGAATTTCTTCCTGCTGTGCTCAATGGGCCGGAGTGAACGCCGTTCGCTCTTTTCGCGGAGGGAAAGACGATGAGACTGAATCAGACCGTGTTGGCGTGGTTGGTGCTTCTGCTCGCCGCCTCACGAACATCCGCCTTGGGGCAAGACATACACTTCTTGCTGTTTGCCGATACGGGCGACGCCAGCCTGGGACGCTGCTGTTCCATTACCGTGCAAGGAGTGAGCGACACGCTCAGCGATTTGATACCTCCGCAGCGATATACACTGCGGATCTTCGAAAGCGGAAGACGGGACTACAACAGCGCAGAATCTGTGCTCCGAGCTGTCCGTGATGTCCACGTACCTCGTGGCGATACTTTCGTCTTGTTTTACCACGGGCACGGCGGCAGTTTCGGCGGGCGTCACTTTTTGCACATGCCGAACAACGGCCGGCTTTTCAGCGATGACCTGAAAGTAACGGTGCGGGCCAAGTCGTGCCGGCTGGCCATCATTATGAGCTGTAGTTGCAACGTTCCGATTCGAGGCGTCGGCGAAGCGGACGCGGCAGCCGAAGAATGGAACGTAACCACCCAGGGCATGGCACCGGTAATGGAGGAGTTGTTCCTCAACCATACCGGCCTGGACCACACGAATTCCTCCTGGCCCAACCAGAATGCTTGAGATCAACGGGCAAGAGATCACGGACTGGAACACGTATTTTGAACTCGTCCGGTTGTCACCCCGGACGATGCAGTTCACGTTTCGGCGAGACGGCCGCATCTACAATGGCGAAACTGCGTTGAATTTTTGACGGCCTGCAAACGGCACAACGACACGGGCGTCCCGTGCAAGCCTTTGCCAGCATAGGAGCTTGTTATGAACTCGCCTCACTTGCGTCCGACGCGTGCGGAGTGTCTTTCGACGGTGATTCTCGGCGCGATCATAACGTTGACCGCGTTAGGGTGTGTCGGCGGCGTGCTGTTGGCTAGGGCCCTGGGGGCGTCCCCTCCGTTGTTGATGTTCCTGGCCTACGGTTCGTTCGGATATCTGATTGCGGGAACGATGTTCTGGCTGACGCGCCCGAGCTGGTATGGGACGTTCATCACGATCGGACTGCTGCTGTGCCTGGGCGGCGACGCGAGCCTGTCTTATGAAAGTTTTCTGGTCGGCGGCGGTTCCTTTCTGGCTGCGCACATCATGTTTATCATGGCGTTTTTTGCACTGCGCGCCTCGGGGAGCGATCCGGCCGGAGAGTATGCCTGCGGCGCGCGGCACGGATTCTTCGGGGCGTTTTCTTGGCGGCGATTGGCGGTCGCCATTCCGGTGATGACTTTGATCAGCCTGAGCTTGGCGTTTTGGATTCTGCCCCGTGTGGAAAACGCGAGGGAGATGGTCCTCGTGGTGTCCTACATGGTCGTCATTACGACGATGGTAGTCTTTTCCGGAGGCGTTCGCGACACGCGGATGCGCGCCATCGCCTTTTTAGCGGCGATTCTGTTTTATACTTCAGACATCTTCGTAGCGGAGGGACGCTACGTGAAGGTGCTGGAAGATATTGCGTACTACTGCTATCCGCTCTATTACGCGGCTTGCTTCCTGTTCGCGTGGAGCGTTGGAGTGCATAATTTAAGCCGAGGCGAGAAACACCAACAGTCGACGGCGGATCACAACTCGCGTCAATGAACTCCCCTCAGTCAGACGCAAACGGGACTGGACGTCCTGGAAGCCATGTTCCGCGATCCGTTGACAGCCTTTTCAGCCATCTTCTTTGTGTGACTTGGAAGAATGTCGTCCGCCGACGGGAATAAAACGGATGCTTCCCGCGTCTTATATGTCAGAGGCAGTCCGGAAGATTCCTGTGAACCTTTCCAGGCGTCCGGCCTCTAATCTTTCAGTGGCCGCCGTGGTCCACCGATGATCTTGCACAGGAGCTGCCAGAGATGATGTTCTTACGGTCGAGTCTCACACACGAACAGCGCATTGATGCGTGTTATGCCGGACAACCGGTCAATACGCAGCCCGTGCGCTGCATGCGTTTGTGACACTTGGCCCGCCAACGGAGCGAGCGAACCGAAGCCCGGTGTCACCAAGACGCCGGGCTTTTTTCGTTGATGGGCTGGTAGCTGAGACGGTCTAGCACCGGTCTGAAGAGCCGGAGACGAGGATTCGAGCGCCTCGTGAGCCCACTGGATGATTGTTTGTTGAGCACGCCTGCTTCGGGAGCAGGAGCCGAGTTGGCTGTTTGCGGCCTCCGCCGCGGGCGGTTCGACTCCGCTCATGCCCGACTTGAATCGGTAGTCGAGGGCTGGTCGTCCAGACACGGCTGATAACCGCGTTGTGCCGAGTTCGATTCTCGGGGCTACCACTGGGAACCAAACCAACAGGAGACCGGACGATGTGGGTTCGATACCCACCGGTCCCACTGAACAAACGCACTGGTCGCGAGAGCGGCGAGGACACCGTACCCGTAATGCGGCGACGAGGGTTCGAATCCCTCCCGGTGCTCTTGATCTTTGACAATTCGGCCTCCAACCAAGCGTTCATGGCGTAAAGGTAGCGCACTTGCTTGCCATGCAGGAGGTGCGGGTTCAATTCCCGCTGAACGCTTTGCCCCTTCAGGACGTGGGAAAGCCTGGGATTCCGCCTGCTTTGGGCGCAGGAGATCGCTGGTTCAAATCCAGCCGTCCTGACTGAACGACGCGATGCGGTGGGCCCCGTGCTGGTACGGGTAGGCGGCTGTTAACCGCCCTGACGCAGGTTCGATTCCTGCCGCCGCAGCCTTGATGCAACGGAAGGGCAAGCCAACTGGCGATGGCAAGAGCGTTCGAAGCGGGACGAGCATGACTGCCTTGCGGGTTCGACTCCCGCTCCTTCCGCTGATGCGAACGTTCCGTGTGTTGGCCGTAGCTTAATTGGCAGAGCGCCTGGTTGTGGCCCAGATTCGTGCCGGTTCAAATCCGGCCGGTCAACCCTGAAAAGAAGGCGAGGTATCCATGTCTACCAAGGTCCTACAGCGACCGACCCTGATTTTGAACCGCAACTGGCAACCGGTGAACGTGGCCACCGTGGCGCGGGCCTTGGTGCTGCTGTGGAACGAATCGGCCCGGGTCGTGGACCCCAGCGATTACCAGACTTATTCCTGGGAGGATTGGTCCAAGTTGCAGCCGGCGGAGGGCGAACGGTTCATCCGGGCCGTGCGGTACCGATTGCGCGTGCCGGAAGTGGTCACGCTGACGGGCTACGACCGACTGCCCGCGGCTGCCGTGACGTTCAGCCGCAGGAACATTTTCAAGCGTGACCACTACACATGCCAGTACTGCGGTGCGCAGCCCGGCCTGGACGAGTTGACGCTCGACCACGTCGTCCCGCGTGCCCAGGGCGGCCAGTCGCGGTGGGACAATTGCGTGCTGGCTTGCCTGGAATGCAACAAGCGCAAGGCGGACCGCACGCCGGAACAGGCCAAGATGCGGCTGAAGCACCAGCCGGTCCAGCCGACGTGGAACCCGCGGTACGCCGCCCACGATCTGCGGATCGAAAGCTGGTCCAAGTTCCTGAGCGAGGCGTACTGGAGCGTCGCGTTGGAAAAGTAGGGGGGATTTCGCTCCCGGTCTGCGGACAGGGAGCCTTGATGCCGACGTGGCTCGACGGAGAAAGGCACCCGTTTTGTAAACGGGGTCATGCTGGTGCGAATCCAGTCGTCGGCTCTGCAATGGAGACGTCCCGATGGTGTAACGGAGCGCACAGAATCCTCCTAAGATTCTGGTCCTGGTTCGATTCCAGGTCGGGATGCTGACAACATGGCTCGTGGTTGTGCCGGATCGCATGACAGCTTCCGAAGCTGTTGGACCAGGTTCAATTCCTGGACGGGCTACTGAGTTACGGCCTGCGAGTGTGATGGACGGCACGGCGGTCTTCGGAACCGCAAGACGCTCTTTCAATTCCTCGGCGGGCTGCCTAAAGATGATGTCCTCGGAGTGTGCCGGATTGCACGCGACTTTGCGGAGGTCGTAGACCAGGTTCAATTCCTGGCGAGGACGCTGTTACCACGGCGCTGGAGCCAGACGGCACGGCAACCGGCTGCAACCCGGTCCAAGTGGGTTCGACTCCCACCGGCGTCTCTGACCATCCGGATGCCGCCCATGCACACGACACGGACGAACGGCGGGACGCGGGGGCGGAACGGCGGCGACTGGCCAGCACCTGCCGGATCGCGGTCCGACGTGAAGTGGCTGTCACTTCGCGTCACGGCCTCACGTTGTTAGTGGCAGACGGAAACACGGACTCAATTCAAGCCTTCTACGTCACGGAGAAGAATCATGAAGAAACCGTTGATCACGTCATGTCGAGCGGCCTGCCTGGCAATCCTGGCCGTCACCCTGGCCTTCACGCTAACCGGGAACGCCCATGCCCAATTCGGTTCGGTGCCCGGCATCGGTCCCACCACTCCGAATCTCCCGGCGGCACCCTTTCACACTTCGCCAAGTTTTGGCCCGCCGAGGACATCGTACTTCACCCCTCCGAGGGTGCCGAGTTACTCGATCCCGCAGAACTACAGTCGCTCACCTGCAACGAGTCCGCGGTACAACGCGACAGGAAACAGCACACGGGCCTACGGCGCAACAAGCAGTGCTACCTACGGCCGAGGGCAGTCCTACACAACACGCGGCGGGTTTCTGGGTTGGCGTTTCCGGTCTCGCCGCTAGGCGGCTGACGCTCACGGACGGTACCCGGCCAGATTGCAGATGGCGATCCGTATGGAAAATCCGTCCATGAATGCGAACGGCGGATGGATCGCCAGTTCCGCTGTGGACACAGCCGCGGGGGCGTCACCAGCTGGATCGCGGCCAGGCTATTTGCCCCCGTGCCCACTCGCGACGTTGGGCCGACTGCCGGTGGGGAAGCGGCCTGACGCACGCCGGATTGGGCTACGCTCCCAAACCACCTTGGGCGAGACGATCGAAAATTACCAACTGCACACGTTCCAGTTCGCGGTCGGTGTCCGAGTAGGGAGCCTCGAACTTTGCGATTGGAATCCATTGGGCCAGTTGGTCATCCACGACATAATCGCGGTTGTCATCTAATAGAAGGCAATCGCACGGCCGAGCATTGGGGATATGGTTGAGGTCTTTGCGATCGTGGCTCCAGCGGACGAAGGGCACGTCGAGAAACCACTCCGGCGCCGAGTTCTCGCAGACCAGCGTGCGAACAATCGCTTCGCCTACGGCGTCCCGGACAGCTGTGTAAAGGTAGACCCGCTCGAAATGGTCGCGGCAGAACACGAGAAACGCGTGCAACCCCGGACGCGGGAATTGGCTCACCGCGTTGGAGATCAGTGTCCCTTCCAGATCGAGCGCAAGGACAGTTTCACGGGGCATCGGTGTTTGGTTGTTCCTCGAACATGATGCTTTGCAGTCTATCAAATGGGAATTTGGTTTTCAATGTCCCGGACGCATCGTTCCTGTCACCTCGGTCCGCTCCTGGGATGAGGCTTTCCGGCCAAGCGATTGAGGCTCGCGGCTACGCCCCGTGCCCACGTCGCGACGTCAGGGTGGTTGGCCACAGGGACGCCACTTTCGCCCGTGTGGGGAGTAATGGTAATGGCAGTAATGGGTGGCAGTAATGGGGACACAGCTTTTCTTCGGCGCCCCTGCTTGACAGCGATTTGGGGGATCATTGTAATTTCCTTGTCATGCTTTGTATAGGTTGGCCGGTTGCGGTAATTGAGGAGGTCAGCGATTGCACGCTTGGCGAGGGCGAGTTGTTTGCCGCCGACGCGGTCGTGCATGTCATGAATCGCGTGGTCAGGTGGTGCTTCCTGCTGGGAGAATCTCGTGGTGGATGCGGTTGTTGTGCCAGACGATTGCGATGCGGGCCAATCGCGAGGACGGGGAAACGGGGAAATTCTGGCAAAGCCGTTTCTGTCGCCGCTGGAACTTGACGGGCGTGGTGGCGAACCTGGGCCGTGTGTCAATCGTAGCGGCACCCGTTGCAGCGACAAAGGCTTCTTGCCCATTTCGGTGGCGGCTTACCTGGAATGGCTGGACGGGACGGCCCGACAAACGGTACCGGGCAAACGGGGCTCGAGGCCGTCGGATGCACCGCCCATTCTGGAGCGGCTGCAGGTTTCTGCAACGACTTGGTGCGAGTTGGTAAGCAACTTTGGGCGTTTGTTTTCGACCGCAAACGCAGCGGAAGATGAACTTCGGCGACTTCCGGCAGCGTGCCGACGCGGTCCGCGACATTTTCCATCCTCCCGCGCAGAATCGCCTCATCCTGGGCGTATCTAAGGCAGAGCGAGGGACGCTGGTTCCCTCTGTCGACGGACCGATGCGAAGGTCGCTCGGTCGCCACCGTCCTTTCGAAAGGAGATGCCTTGATGTTGCGCGAACTAAAACCCGATCTTTCCCGCTGGCGGGTCGCTTTCACAGTCATCCCGTTGGCCGTTCTCGGCCTGCTTGGTGCGGCGCTCTGGTGCCAGCCCAAGGAAGCACGGGCGGCTTCCAAGCCGCAGTACCGAATCACCGTCGACGTCTGGAATCAGTGCGGCAAGCCTTGCCGGGTCCGGATCTCGACAGGACCCGGCAGCACGATCAAAGACGTCAAACTGCAACCGGGCAAGTTGCTCTCGGTGACGTACACCAGCGACTCGTACACGACGCGGTTCGAGTTCACGCCAGACGGCGGAGACAAGTATACGTACGGGACGTGGCCTCCCAAACCGTTGAAGAGTTCGAAGTGGAAGTGGACGGCAACGATCAGGAGGACAAGCAATCCGAAGAAGGTCACGGCGGACATCTCGCTGACGCAGCAATGACCCTGACTTGGGGCGGCGAAGATGGACGCGCACACTTGCAGCAGTGGAACCCCAGATGCAAGCGACGACGGGGCGGATCATCGCCAAGGCGGCTGACCCACCTGATCACCTCACCGGTTTGTGCCGGAGTTCGGTGGGGACGGGCCCGTCCCCACCATGCCAACGTCCCAACGCCGCGGCGACCGGCGGCAAGGACGCGACTTCCGCCCGCCCAACACGGGCGACCCCGCGCCAATATCGCGATTCCGCGGCCCTGCAAACTGGCTTGCGCCCAAGGCGATGCTTGGGCCATCTGGGCGGCGGCCACCACGGCCATTGCCCGATGTTTGCGAGCGAGGAATGTGAATTGCTTGGCATGATGGCGCGGCGATAAGCTCCGACACGGGACGTTCTGCGCCGACTTTGCCGCTACGATTGCCGAACGTCGCTCCGCGATACCTGGGGGCTGTTGCTACGGTTTCCCCGCTTGCAAAGTCTGACGTGCCGGTGTGTAATGGCGATCACCACAAATCGAATGGAGCCAATTATGCCAAGGTCTGCCAATGCTGTCTTGGTCACCGGTGACATCAGCCAGGACTACAACATCTACCTGCTGCCGCCGCAGCCGGAGCGCCGGTTGCCCGAAGGCGAGACGCGTTTCGTGGGAAGCGTGGGGGGGGCGGCAATCATTCAGCGGATTCTCGCGGAAGTGTTCGCTCTGCGAAATGGCAATGTTGCTGCCAGCTTCGCCGCCAGCGAGGCGCCCCTGATCCCCACGGCCCCCGCGATCGCCGGAATTTGGCAGCCCGAACCTGCCGGGAAGCTTGTGCAGCCCGATAACGCATGCGTCTGGCGACTGGCGCGCTCGCTGGAACTGGGGCGTACCTCCGATCTCTCCGCGGTTGCGCCGCAGTTGAGCCTGCCGCACATGCCAGCAGGCGTCCCGCCGCACATTCTGGTAATTGAGGACGATGCCGGCCGTTATCGCTTTGGCCCGCCTCTATGTGCGTGGCCCGAAGTCTTGACCAACCCGCCGTCCAGCCTCCAATGGATCGTCCTCAAGATGACTGCGCCGCTCTGCCAAGGCGCGTTGTGGTGGCAGCTGGCCCGCGATCCAGATATCGCCCGCCGCCTGGTTGTGGTGATCCCTGTCAGCGACTTGCGGCTGGAAGACGTGCATATCAGCAAAGGCATCTCCTGGGAACGCACGGCCCAGGACATTGCCAATGAACTGCTCGAGCAGCCGGCGCTCGCTGGATTGTGCCACGCCCGCCATGTAGTCGTGACGCTTTCCTCGGAAGGCGCGCTGTGGATGCGCCGCGATGCTTCTGGTCAGCCAGCATTCCGCCTCATCTTTGATGCCCAGAACATGGAGGGCGAATGGCCCGATGCGGCAGGTATTCACGGGGGCACGTACGGCCATATGTCCAGCTTTACGGCAGCGGTGGTCGCGAGTCTGGCAATGGCGGCTGATTTCACCGATGATCGGGCCCTCGACGAGGGAATTCTCCGCGGCCTGTGCGCTGGCCGCATATTGCGACTGCTTGGGCATGGTCCCGTGGTTGCTGGCGAACCGCGACTCCCCGTGACAGAGGTGGCTCACGTCATCGCCGATGACAAGCCGCGGATCATCGGAACCGACCTGGCGCGAATCGATTTAGCCAGACTTCCGCTTTATGGCCGCGCCGACGTAGGCGACTTGAATGCTTCGCGTCACCCGCGCCGCTGGCGCATCCTCGAGGGCGCCGACGCCGGACGGCCGGACGCCGAGCCGTTGTACGGCGTGGCCCGCCGCGTCGCCATCTATGGCCTGCGGGCGCTTCGCAATGTTCCGGTTGCCCGGTTCGGCAAGATGGTCACGGTGGATCGCGACGAAATCGAGGCCCTGCGCAATCTGAAACGCCTGATTCATGATTACCGCGACGGCCAAGGCGAGGTGAAGCCGCTCTCGTTGGCCGTGTTCGGCCCGCCGGGCGCGGGAAAATCTTTCGGCATCATGCAGATCGCCAAACAGGTACTGCCGGATCGCACGCCGGTGCTGGAGTTTAATCTTTCGCAATTCAGTGACGAACGGGACCTTATCGGTGCGTTCCACCAGGTGCGTGACAAAGCCTTGGAGGGCTTCGTTCCGGTCGTCTTCTGGGACGAGTTTGATTCACAGAATTATCGCTGGCTGCAGTTCCTCCTCGCGCCCATGCAGGATGGCCGCTTCCAGGAAGGCCAGATCACGCACCCCATTGGCAAGAGCATCTTTGTTTTCGCCGGCGCGACCAGCTACGACATGGAAAACTTTGGTCCGCCGCATGGCGACCTTCAGGCGATGTTCGACTTCCGCCTCAAGAAGGGTCCCGACTTTGCCAGTCGTCTGCACGGTTTTCTCAACGTACTCGGTCCGAACCGCCGCCTCGTGTGCCCGGACAGCGAGAACGCCCGCGAACGCGTCTGGTGCGAAGACCCGTCCGATGTCTGCTTCCCGGTGCGCCGTGCCCTGCTGCTGCGATCTATGCTCGGATTGGTGAGCAAACGCGAGAACGAGCGTCTCGAAATCGACCACGGTCTTCTCGCTGCTTTGCTGGAGATTGGCAAATACACACATGGCGCGCGGTCCATGGAGAAAATCGTCGCTACGCTCCGAAGTCCCCATGGAGCCGTGATTCGCCGTTCATCGCTGCCGTCGAATGAAGTGCTGGCGATGAACGTAGACCTGGTGCCATTTCAACGCATTATGAGTCGGTCACGGCGATTCCAGGCCTATGCCGATCGGCTCGCGCAGGCCATCCATGACGCATGGCGCGAAGCCAAACGCAAACGTCTCAAGGACGAGTCCTTCGCAAATGACGTTGAATTCGACCGCCTGCCGGTCGAGATCAAGGCAGCGAATGTCGCGGCTGCCCTGAGGATTCCCCGTCTGCTGGAGATGGCAGGCCTGTACCTGGTTCCTTGCGGTGCAACGCCCAACGTCGGTCAGGGGGACGGTGCTGCTTGGGCGCGTGCCGTGGAGGAATTGCTCGACATTCTCGCTGAGGAAGAACATGTGCTGTGGATGCAGTTCATGTACAGCAACGGCTGGCGACCGACGGATACGATTCCTGCGTGCGCCGAGGAAGAAGCGGTTGCTCGTTCGCGCCGCCTCCATCCCTGCCTCGTGCCCTTTGCTGAGTTGAGCGTAGACAACCAGGACTATGACCGCGAGCAGATTCGTCAGTTTCCGCGATATGCACAACAGGCTGGCTTCGATATCGTCAAATCGCTACCGATGGAGATCTGATGTCCGACTACATTCCTTGTCCCATCGACACCAGGGATGTTGATTTGCCGCCGGAACTGACGGCGCTGACGGAGCGGCTTGCGGCAAACCCCCCATGACAACTGGGCGTTGCAGCGGCTACGGGATGGCTGGCGCTATGGCTCCAAACGCGACGATGCAGCTCGGACGCATCCCTGTCTCCTCGCTTGCCGGCGAGTGGTTTAGGTTACGTGGCCACGAACACGCGTCCACCACGGACGACGATGATCCCCAACGCTTGCCGTCGGGAGATTCAGGATAGATGACTGACACCGTGATGCCGCCGATTAACCTGAAGCACTCGACGGCAAGCGTCGAGGATCAAAGGTTGCTTTCTGTGAGTTGCTCCCGTGGCCAGTTTTGCTCAATGACTCGACGTCAAGCGTCGAGGATGCCTGTCGATAGCAACCGGTGTGCCGAACAGTATTGGCTGTGTCCCTGTTTTCGATCTCCCCGTTTTCGATCCCCGTTTTCGATAGGTGAGTCGCCAATCGAGGCCAATCCACTCGCAGTGCGGCGGCAACGTCGTCGGGGCAGGCGTTACCTTCCTGACGCTTCGATTACGCGTTACAATGGCACGTGGCGTTGGCTGGTCGATCACTGCGCTCGCGGATGTCGTGCTATGGCTCATCACAAAACACTTGCTGTTGTTGGTTTCACTGTTCTGGCAACGTGGCTGTTGTTCTCCCGAGGTGGCGTCCTCTGGGGCCAGGACGAACGCGTGCCGGGCTCGCAACCTTGGACGCTGGACGAAGCGGTCCAGCAGCTGCGTCTGTATCCGCGCGATGCCTATCTGCAGTACGTCGCCCTGCAACTGGCACAAGGCGAGAATCGGACGCTCGAAGTCAGCTCACTGCTGCAAAGCTTGTCCGCCGCGACCCGAGCGGGACGCGGAGGCCGTGTTGAGCAGGTCGATTTGTTCAGCATCTTCAGCGGTGCGTTGGCGGTTCAGGAAAGCCTCCAGCTGGACACGATGCTGGGCGAGCAGTCCGGTGAAGTTTCTCGTGCCACCGCGACGCCTGCGGGCGAGCAGTCCGGTGAGACAGCCGTGCCGGAGGGGAACTCGCCGGCAGGTAAGATGGTCAAGGTGGCAGAGCTGACAGGCCCCACGATCAAGGGCCATCCTTGGAAGGAAATGTTGGCCGGTCGGACACCCGCCGTATCGCCGCTGGCCGGTTGCGTTCCGGCGGATTTCTATTTCATGGAGTTCCGCTCGCTCGGCAAGGCGTTGGAATTGGGCGATACGGGCGACTTGTGGGCAAGGCATCTGTTCAGTCAGGCGAAACACGAAGCCCGCTCGCAGCTTTCCGTCGAACGTTTGAAACGCCAGCTGGCGATAGAAACCACGGGACTGCTGCGGCCCTTTTATGACCTGGTGGTCCAGGAAATTGCCGTGACGGGCAGCGACCTGTTCTGGCGCGAGGGCAGCGACGTGACAGTCGTGTTCCGGGTTCGGCAGCCGGAGGTGTTTCGTGCGCAGATGGACGCCTTTTTGACCAAGGCGGAGCAGTCCCTGCCCGGCACGCAGCGAAGCGAAGGGGAGTATCTGGGCGTCCGCTACATGCACGTGGCGTCACCCGATCGTGCGGTCCATGTGTTTTCTGCGTACGCTGCGCCCGATCTGCACGTCCGCAGCAACTCGCGTGTGGCACTGCGGCGGGTGATCGAAGCAATTCGAGGTTCGGACGAGCTGGGCCAGCCAGTAACTCGGCTGGGGGACACGGACGAATTCGCCTACATCCGCACGCTGCTGCCGCGCGGAGCGGAGGAAGAGGATGGCTTGATCTATCTGTCGGATCCGTTTATCCGGCGGCTGGTCGGCCCGCAGCTCAAGCTGACGGAACGGCGCCGAATGCTCTGCTACAATCATCTGCGGATGATCGGACATGCCGCGTTGCTGTATCGCACACAGACGGGCAGGGCGGCGGAAACGCTCCAGGATCTGGTGCAGGCCAACTGTGCGCCCGGCGAATTCGGCAGCGGAAAACTGGTCTGTCCGGATGGCGGCAGCTATGCGTTGTCTGCTGACGGCCGCTCGGGCGTCTGCTCGCACCACGGCCAAGCGGCCTGCCTGACCCCCTGCTGTGAAATACCGTTGACCGAGGTCACACACGCGGAGGCGACCGCCTACCGCGCATTCCTCGAACAGTACAACCAGTACTGGCGGACGTTTTTCGATCCGATTGCGATCCGCATCCAGATCGCGCCCGAACGTTACCGCATCGAAACGATCGTGTTGCCGCTGATCGACAACTCGATCTACACGAATCTGGCGAGCGCGGTAGGCAAGCACCCCGAAGCCTTGGACGCCTTGCCCGTGCCGAAACGCAACATCTTCAGCGCTGCCGTACGGCTCGACAAAGAAGCTTTGGTGCGACAATTCGGCCTGGAGCCCCTGCTGAAAGAACTTGAATCCGACCAGACGCCGCCCCAGGACGACACCGCGTCCGCCGTCATCGCCCTGCAGCAACTCGGCCTGGCCTGGCACAACTATCACGATACTTTCAGCAGTTTTCCGACGGCGGTGAGTTTCGACGCGAGTGGCAAGAAAACTCGGCTCAGCTGGCGCGTCCATGTGCTGCCCTTCCTCGGACAAGCTCAGCTGTACGACGAGTTCCGCTTGAGCGAACCCTGGGACAGCGAGCACAACCGGCGTCTGATCTCCCGCATGCCCGCGGTGTTTCGCCCCGCCAACGAGAAACTGGTGGCCGCAGGCAGAACCAAAATCGCGCTTCCGCTGGGGACGCAAACGCTGGCCCCGAACGAGCCGCGGAAGATCGGTTTCCGCGATATCATGGATGGCACGTCCAACACGATCATGCTGGTCGAGGCCGATGACCAACACGCCGTCGTGTGGACCCAACCGGAGGATCTGGAGATCGACTTGACCGATCCTCAGGCCAAACTGGCCATCCGTTCGGCGGGCGGCTTCTTGGTCGCCATGTGTGACGGCTCGGTCAACATGCTTCGCGCGTCGCTCGACGCAAACGTCTTGACAGCCTTGTTCACTCGCGCCGGTGGCGAATCGGTGCAGTTGCGGCCAGAAGACACGATCTTTTTGCGGGTTCCCAGCCGGCGGCGGGATGCTTTCGGTTTGCCCGCACGCGAACTACGGCAGTTGCGGGCCGGCGAATTCCTGGCCAAGGGGATCGGCAACCAGATCGGCCTGCACATCTGCGATGCGGATCCGTTGTTTGCCTTCAGCCTGCCGAGTTTCCTGGGAATGTCCGTGGGAACGTTCAACGGCGGGCGTGGCTTCCTGGGAGGTGACGAAGGGCTGCTGATCGGCCTCTTGGTGTCGGCCCTGAATTCGCCCGTGTACGTCTCGGTTCCCGTGCAGGATGCAAAGGTGGTGGACGATTTCCTCACTCAACTGGACAGCTTCCTCGCGGTTGTGGCGCGGCAAACCGAGCCGGGCCGCATCCCCTTCTTTCGCATCGACCAAGACTTCTACCAGTTGCAGCTTGCCGGGACCATGGCCCGCGGCTACGGCTTTCAAGTCGGCCCGGTCAAATGGCGGTTCTTCTGGGCCCGCATTGGCGATGGGCTGTACGTGGCCAGCAAGCCGTTCATCCTCGAAGACCTGGCGGCCCTCGAGACGGGCGACGCCGCAGCCCGGAATGCGGCGAACCCGGATGTCGCTCACGCCCTGGTGCGGATGCGGCCGCAGCACTGGGATCGAGTGTTGTCCGGCTATCGGTTGGGCTGGGCCGAGAACAACCGTGAAGCTTGCTTGCGGAACTTGGGATCGTTGTCAGGCTTGACGCGGGTCTTGGCCTCGGCCGATCCGGGCCAGGCGGTCGAGCGGCGTCATGCGTCCCTGATCGCAGCGGGCGAACAGTATTTCGACAGCCACTTTTTCTGTCCGGACGGAGGCCGGTATGCCTGGTCCGACGACGGCAAATGCGTGACGTGTACCGTCCACGGCTCCGCTTCGGAACCGCGCCAGCCGGCGGCCCCATCGCCCGCCAGCGATCTTGGCCGTCTGCTTGGCGACCTGTCGGACCTGAAGTTAACGCTGACGTTCCTGGAGGACGGCTTGCACGCCGTCGTGACCGTTTCCCGCAAGTAGCGGAATCACTTCTCGTCGACGACCACGGTGACCTTGCCGTCCGCGTCCAGCGTCACCCGGTCCTCGCAATCGGCGCGGCGAACGGTGATGCGGATCTGGTCGTCGGACGTGTCCTGGAAGACTGCGGTGACCGTGGGTTTGCGGCCCTCAGGGACGGGTTCCAGCACCGCGGCAAAGCAGGTGCTCACGGCGCGACGGCCGAGCATGACCAGCGGAACCCGATCCAGCACCGATTGGCCGACGCCGTCGCCGACGATGACGCTCGTCGGACCGTCGGCAGCCAGGTGCAGGTGCGTGGTGATCGGCGGAGCAACAAACTGCACAGCGACCGGCCCCTCCGCCACGCCCGTCTTGGTGCGCGCCAGGTATTCGGCGCCGGGGAACGCCTGTTTGAAATCCGCGTCTTGATCCGCCGCCAGGCAGTGGACATCCTGACCGCGGTGGTGAAATACCCAGTCGTACTGATGCGACTCGTCCGACGTGAGCACGTCGGCCACCAGCAGATACGCAGGCAACAGACACAGCAGACGCCGCTGCTGGACACCGGGGTAAGCGTCGCGGCAGCGTGCCACCACGTGTGGGATCGCCGCCTGCGAGCCGTCGCCGTGGCCGGCCGCGAACGATTCCAATACGCCGGCAGCCGGCTGCTGCGATTGACGGTCCACCAGCACCGTGTTGTGGCTGAGTGTGGCCTTGTACCAGCGAGTATGTACGGGCAGCCGGTACGCTTGACTGGCCGCGCGGCCCGGATCAACGCCCAATTCGCGCCCATATCCGAACCACACGAAACTCAACTTGTCAAAATGCCCGTGGAAGCCGCCGTAAGGTCCGAAGGTCAGCACCGCTGCCATGTGGGCCGGATCGCCCGAGCGAAGAACCGCATGTCCGGCGTCGGGAAACAGTTGGCTGCGCAGCGCTGGCCGTTCGGGGCGTCTGCCCGACTCGCGGCCCAATAACACGGAATTCCAGCTGGGCGGATTGGTCAGATAGGGCAGCAGCTCGGGGTCGCGGTAGGCGTGCCAGGCGTATTCGAGATACTCGCTCGCCGTTTGCACGCGAGTTTGCACGTCGTCACCAAAGCGAGGCAGCGAACCGTCGGGCATCGCATACTGGACGGGAGCCGTGAACATCTTCTTCAAGGCCGGATGGCTCCACAAGTCGATCTCCAGTCGCCGCGCGACTTCGACGATCCGCACCAGCGCGCCCAGCGTGTAGAAATGGTAGCCCCAGCTGTTCTCGTACCACATGCCGTCCGGCGAGACGGACACCTGCATCTGATACTCGAAGCCGTTTCGTGGAGCGGCGATGGCCTTGCGCACCCACGCGATGTCGCCCAGCACGGCGCCTCCGGCCAGCATCCCCGCATTGTGCCAGGTCTGCCAATTGTTCTTGCCGGCCTTGTGCTTGTCGATATTCTTCAGCATCGGTCGGATGAGGCCCTCGACGATCAAGGTGCGTTCTGCATCCGACAGGCAAGGGGCGTCGTGGATCAAATCGAACGCCGGAGCGATGTGCTCGGCCAGATGGTTCGCCTCGTTGAGCGTCTGCTCGAACAGGTGTCCGCCCGAGTTGCCGATCGGCAGCCGCAGGCTGGTGTGATACGGGTACTTGGTGTACCGCTCGGCGTATCCGCCCAGCACGGCCGCGGCCGCTCGGGCGAAACGCTCCTCGCCCGTGATGGCGTAGGCCCAGGCGGTTTGGGCCAGGCGATGCAGATTCGCGCGATGCTGCCGGGCGAAGATCACGTCGTCGTAGGGCTCGCCCGTGTAGACCTTGTCGCAGCGCGGGCAGCGATGGTGCTGGTCGTCGACGGTCTGCAGGCCGATCTGGCAGACGTTGCACTGATACCACTGGTTGTGTTGTCCTCCGCGTGGCGGAAAAGCCAACGGCTGGTCCAGCAGCCGCTCGGCCTCCGCCACGACCTCGGCCACCACGCGCTGCCGGGAACCATCGCTGCGGAATGCGGCCTGCAATCGGTCGAGTTCTCCGGGCGTACAGGCGACGACGGGGCGCTGCAGCGGCTCGGGCAGCCGGATCTCCGGCAGCGTCCACTCGGCCGCCGCAACGGACGCGGAGATGGACAAGACCAGAATCGGGACGTAGGTTCGGCGACGGTTCATGTTCGAGGTGCTCCTTGCCAGACTGCGAAAGCGGGGTACGTAGGTGGGTAAGACTTGCGGGACGGCGTTTGGCATCACCAACGCCTCACGCCTTTATGGTAAGGGCGTTTCCGCGAGCGAGCAATGGCCACCGCGCCCGACACCCACCGGGCCTGGCGGCGTCCTGGTGTTAACACGCAAGGGTCCCTGTCTTCCTCCCTGTCTTCCTGGTCTCGGCCCCCGGGAAAAGACACGCGGAAGCGTGAACTCCAACAATCCTAGAGCGTCCGGACGACACGAAATCAACGGCCTGCAGGTCTGCCAGAAGAGCAGGTCTCGTGCAGCAAATCATCATCGTCAGGCCACCAAAGCGGAAGTCTTCCTGGTGCAGTCCTTTCCTGCCTGCACCCCATTGATTTTGCTTTTCCTCCTGTCTACCCTCGAATTCCGTGGGGATCACTTTTGCTATCCCCTCATGCGGCGCTGTGTGCCTTCGATTCGCTGCAGTCTCCGAAATCCTGTGGGAGTATCGCCATGCTACGCTCGTGCCGTCATGCCCTGACAAAGACCTCGCGATCTTATGGGCGCCTAGCCTCCTGCCTCGTAACGTGCCTGTTGAGCGTTTCGCTGTCGGTCACCGCAATGGCGGCTGATCATGCCGCGGTTGAGCCTTTCCGGCTGCAGCTTGAGGCTCCGATCAAGACATGGGACGAGGCGATCCCGTTGGGCAACGGCCTGACGGGCGGGTTGTTGTGGGGCTCGGAGAACACCGTCAACCTCTCGCTCGACCGTGGCGATTTGTGGGACGAACGCCTGCCGGAACTGTACCTGGAAGACAACTGGAATTACGACACCATTCGCCAACTCAAGGCGGCCGGCAACCAGGCCGAGATCAGCCGCCTGTTCGATCATCCGTACAATCACGTGCCGTATCCGACGAAGTTGCCCGGCGGACGGTTGGTGCTCAGGCTGGCGGAATCCCAGCGGGCACAGTCCTTCGAGTTGGAGATGCGGCAGGCGGTCGGGCGCGTGGCGCTGAGCACGGGACGGCTGGAGTGCTTCTTCAGCGCCGTGCAGCCGGTTGCCATGATTCGCCACTGGGGGCCGCCGTTGACCTACGAATTCCTGCGCCCCGGGGGACTCGACAAGCTCGGCTACCAGCCGGCCGAGTTCGGAGCAGCGGACGGCCTGACGTGGATGGTTCAGGAGGCGGCGTTGGGACTGAGGTATGCGGTGGTTGTGGCCGGCAAGCGATCAGGCGACCAGACGCAGTTGGCCGTGGCAATCACCTCGAACCGTACGGACCAGGATCCGCTGGCCGCTGGGAAACAACGCGTCCGCGAGGCGCTCGATGCCGGCTTCGAGACGCTTCTGCAATCCCATCGCCGCTGGTGGGACGATTTCTGGTCGATCTCGTCGGCGACGATTCCCGATCCGCGGCTCCAGCGGCATTACAACCTCGTGAAATACTTCTACGGAGCCGCTTCCCGGCCGGACGCACCGCCGATTCCACTGCAGGGGGTCTGGACGCGGGACGACGGCGATCTGCCTCCGTGGAAAGGCGACTTCCATCATGACCTGAACACGCAGATGACCTACCTGGCCTATCACACGGCCGGCTTGACCGAGGCGGGACTGAGCTTCATCAACTACAACTGGGATTTGCTGCCCAGCTATCGCAAGTTCGCCCAGGACTTCTACGGAGTCGAAGGTGCGGCCATGCCGGGCGTCGCCACGCTCGCCGGGAAGCCGACCGCAGGGTGGTCACAGTATGCGCTCTCGCCCACCAATGCCCTGTGGGTTGGACAGTCGTTTCATCTTCATTGGCGTTACACGCGGGATCAGAAGTTCCTGGCGACCCGGGCCTATCCGTGGCTCAGCGAGGTCGCCACGGGCATCGTCAATCTGTGCCAAGAGCGGGATGGCAGCCTGTATCTGCCGCTGTCGTCCTCGCCCGAGATTCACAACAACTCGCTCCGAGCGTGGCTCGAACCGAATTCGAATTACGACCTGTCGCTGATGCACTGGACATTCGAAGCGTTGGCGGAGATGGCTGACGAGTTGGGCCAGGCCGCAGACGCAACGCATTGGCGCGAGATCCGTGGGAAGCTGGGCGACCTGTTGGTGGACGACCAGAACGTGTTGCTGTTCGCCAAGGGCGAACCGTTCGACGTGTCCCACCGCCACCACTCGCACACCATGGCCATCCACCCGCTGGCCACGTTGACCGTCGAAGGCAGCGACCGGGATCGTGGGATCATCGACGCAACACTGGACCGCATGAACGAGAAGGGCACGCTGGCCTGGACCGGCTACAGCTTCTCGTGGTTCAGTTGCCTGGCGGCTCGCGCCGGACGGGCCGACGAGGCGTTGCGGTACTTGGTGGATTACGAGCGGGCGTTCATCCTCCGCAACGGTTTCCACGTCAACGGCGACCAGATCGGAGCGGGGCTGTCCCATTTCCGCTACCGGCCCTTTACGCTGGAAGGCAACTTCCTGGCGATGGAGGCGGTTCATGACATGCTGCTGCAGAGTTGGGGTGGGCGGGTGCGAGTGTTCCCCGCTGTCAGCGGACAATGGGCGAATGCCTCGTTCGCGGACCTGCGCGCCGAAGGCGGCTTCCGCGTAAGCGCCGAACGGCAAGCCGGCCGAACCGTGCGGGTGGCCATTACCGCCACTGTCGCCGGGCCGTTGCGGCTGAAGAATCCCTTCGGCGAGGGCAAGTTCCAGGCCAGCCTGCCCTGCGATACGGCGGACGGCGAAATCCGCTGCGCGCTCGAGGCCGGGCAGACCGTCACGTTTTGCAGAATTGACGAGCGCTGATACGTGCCGAACAACTCGGGAAAACGGGCGGGGGGAAACGGGGCCACCGCCTTGTTTCGGTCCCCCTGCTTGGCAGCTATTTAGGGGGGGTCTGAGAATTCGTCGTCATGCTTTGTATCAGTTGGCCGGCTGCGGTAATTGAGGAGGTCGACGATGGCACACTTGGCGAGGGTCGAGTTGTTTGCCGCCGACGAGATCGCGGTCGTGCATGTCATGAATCGCGGGTTCAGGCGGTGTTTTTCGCTGGGAGACAATGCGGTCACGGGGAAGAATTACGATTCAATCGCAAGCAGTGGATCAAAGGCGAACTGCAGAAACTGGCCGGCGCGATGGGGATCGACTTGCTGGGATTCTCGTGGTGGATGCGGTTGTTGCGTCAGCTTAGGCCGCAGAGCGAGATCTGAACACGTAGATCGCCCAACCAAGCGTGTCGCGCCCCCAACGCAGGTATGCCGCCTTCGCCTTGCTCACGCGCTCAACCACCTCTGCCAAGTCCGGATCATCTGGATGGGTGCGAGCGTACTCGGCCGTCGCGAACCATTGGAGGCCCTCATACCTGTCCCAGTCGTCCTTGCTGCTCACGATGGTGTGAACAAGCTCCGTTCCTCGCTGCTCTCCGGCTTCTGCATTCGAGGCGTGGCTCCCGAAGTCCTCTCGCGAGCACCCGGATGCCTCGAGGTAATCCCCTGATGGCTCCTGCTGCCAGTATGGCTCTCCCACGATCACCCAGCCGCCGGGCCTCACCATGCTGATCAGCGTTTCGAGAGTATTCGCATGCCCGCCGAAGACCCAGCTGGCACCGATACATGACGCCAGATCTAAGCTGTGCGGCTCGTCTGGCTTGAAATCCGCACCATTCATCTGGGTGAAGGTGATGCCACCACTCGATGCCCGCGCCTTGAGCCGTCTCTCTGCATCGGCGATGAAGAAAGGTGAAATGTCGATGCCCATGCCATGAGCGCCATAGGCTTCCGCCAAGCGAATCAGGAACTCGCCCTTACCACACGCAATGTCAACCACCTGCGCGTTTGTCGGCAGGCGCAGCAGTTCCACGAGACGCGTCAGTTTTTCCTCGCTCGTGGGATTGCATACCACGTGTTCACGGTGCGTGATGTCGTAGAACTTCCATGTGTCCATGATTCTCAACCTTTCGACGGCCTAACGCGGCCGATATCCTGGGCCCGGCTTGTGGCGAGACTCTTTGCGTTTGCCTTTTTTCTTCTTGTCGCCGGAGTCCGCATGGACGTACTCGCCGCGGAACCGGCGGTTGGCGTCGTCGCGGCGCGCCTCGATCGCTTCGCGCGGCGGCTTGGCAGGGATCAGGCTGTCGCAGCCGTCGCCGATCAAGTCCTGACGTCCGGCCTGCCGCAACGCCTCGCGGACCTCGAAGTAGTTTTCCGGTTTGAAAAACTGCATCAGCGCCCGCTGCAGCTTGCGGTCGCGCAAATGGCGGGCGACGTAGACCGGCTGTTTGGTAAACGGATCGAGTTCCGTGTAGTACATTGCGGTGGCCACGTCGAACGGCGCCGGGATGAAATCCTGGACTTGATCCGGCCGGTATCCGTGGCGTTTGAGGAACACGGCCAAATCGATCATCGCGTTCAAATCGCTGCCCGGGTGGCTGGCGATGAAGTACGGTACCAGGTACTGGTCCTTGCCCGCTTTGGCCGATTCGTCGTTGAACACCTGGCTGAACTGCTCAAAATCATCGACGCTCGGCTTGCGCATCGCATCCAGCACCTGCGGGTCCGTGTGCTCGGGAGCCACCTTCAGTCGTCCGCCCACATGATGGCGAACCAGTTCCCGCATGTACTCGGGCGAACGGCGCGCCAGATCCATGCGGATCCCGCTGGCCACCAGCACTTTTTTTATTCCCGGCGTTTGCCGCGCCTCGCGCATCAGCTGGATCAGCGGCCCGTGATCGGTTCCCAACAGCCGGCAGATCGTCGGATGCACACAGGATTGACGCCGACAGACGGCCTCGACCTCCGGCCGCGAGCATTGCATCTGGTACATATTGGCCGTCGGTCCGCCCAGATCGCTGACCACGCCGGCAAAACCCTTGTCCTCGGTCATTTGCCGCAGTTCGGACAGCACGGACTGTTGGCTGCGCGATTGAATGATGCGACCTTGGTGCGCCGTGATCGAGCAGAACGTACAGCCTCCGAAACAGCCCCGCATGATGGTTACCGAGTCCTTGATCATGGCAAAGGCTGGAATCGGTTCGCGGTAGCACGGATGCGGACGGCGGGTATAGGGCAGGCCGTAGATTTTGTCCATCGCGGCTTGCGAGACCGGGAAAGCGGGCGGGTTGGCAACCACCGCTTGCCGATCATGCCACTGGACCAAGCGGCGGGCGTTGTACGGATTCGTCTCGTTGTGAATTAGCTTCGTCGCTTCGGCAAACGACCACTTGTCGTCGCGAACCTGCTCGAAGCTGGGAATGACCAGTGCGTCTTGCGGCGGCGACTCGGAGGCTCCCATCGCGTAGGCCATCCCGCGCATGTCGCGGAGATCCCGCACGGTTTCCCCCGCAGCCAGGCGACGGGCGATCTCGACGATCGAGTCCTCACCCATCCCATAGGCCAGCAGGTCCGCGCGGCAATCCAACAGAATCGAACGGCGAACCTTGTCGCTCCAATAATCGTAGTGCGCCAGTCGGCGCAGCGACGCTTCCACGCCTCCGGCGACGATCGGCACGCCTTTGTAAGCTTCCCGCGCCCGCTGACAGTAGGCCAGCGTGGCGCGATCGGGGCGCAATCCGATCCGGCCGCCGGGCGAGTAAGCGTCGCTGTTGCGGACTTTGCGATTGGCCGTGTAATGGTTGATCATCGAGTCCATGTTGCCGGCGCTGATCGCAAAGAACAGCCGCGGCCGGCCGAATTGTCGCCAGGCGTCGCAGTTGCGCCAGTCCGGCTGGCTGACGATCGCCACGCGAAAACCGGCCGCCTCGAGCACTCGACCCAAAATGGCCATTGCAAAGCTGGGGTGGTCGATGTAGGCATCGCCTGTGACAAACACGACGTCCGCTTCGTCCCAGCCGCGTGCGTGCATTTCGCGGTCGGTCATCGGCAGCGGCCGCGCGTCGCCGGTGCCCAGCGAGACCAAAGAATCCGCTCGGGAGCAGGGAATCGAACTGTTTAAGATGGGTAATTTCATCAGGTTAAGCGGTACTCTTGGGGACACTTGGGGACATCCAGAACGTGCCTGGCGGTTTCGCGTGATGGCGAACTCGGTTTGATGAATTATAGACGCCAGCGTCGCAGGACAAGCAGGGCTGCCCCAAAGGAACGGTCAGGCGACCGGAAGGATGCTGCGGGGTGGTGTGAAAGTGGTAGGCAGCACGAAGGGGATCCAATCGGCGCGTCGCTCGACCGGTGGTTTGACGGCGGCGCCTTTCGCCGCCTTTCGCTTGGCCTTGCTCTCGCCGCCCGCTCGCCGCGCTTCGGCCTGTTGCTCCTGCGCGGTTACAGCCCGGACCACATGACGTTCCGCGACGGCATGCAGTTGCCGACGACGACGTGAGCCCGCTGGAAACGCATGCCTTGCGCCGCCAGCCGATCGAGGTTCGGCGACGTGTCCGGCAGCCGGCAACCGAATGCACCGACCGAATCGGCGCTCATATCGTCCACCGTGATGATCAAGACGTTCTGTTTCTCCGCCGCGGTAGCCAACGTGGCACTCAGGCAGAGGACAAGACCGAGCAACCAGCGGACAGCAGATGCCAAAGCAGGAACATGCATGATCAAGTCTCCAAAGCTAACGGAAAGGAATCACGGCAAGCAGGGGATCGCGAGCAAACGACCCGGAAACATGAATCCCGGTTCGCACTACCTGGCCGGCGGATTCCTCGGCAGGCCCAAGTTGTCGGCAAAGGCTTCTCCAGCCTCTGACGCGCGCATCACGTATACGGTGACTTTGGTGACGCCCGGGCCGGTCGTGAAGTCGACCGTTTTTCGCTCCCAACCGCGATCGGTGCAACTTGCCGTAGCGTCCGGTCCGCCGTGGCCGCTGACGCCCAGGATCACCGGCGACTTGTCGTCGTTGGCCTTTAGCCAGCCGGACAGTTGATACGGGGTGTTCGGATGCAGGTTCTCGATGGGCTGCTCGACACGCACTTGGCCGGTCAGCTTCAGTTCGTGTTTCGAGGTGCCCGTCTTCTGGACATCACCGCGTCCGAAGCCGTTGCCCCAACCGTTGCCGGGGCCGATCCCGGCCGTGCCGGGACCGCTGGACGTCCAGTACTCGATGGTTCCCAGCTCGAAGGCCGCGTTGCGGATCGCGTTGCTGTAAGCCACCTCGGGGACGTCCCACCGCACTTCGGGAGGATTCGCAAAGTCGTGCCCTGGTTTCCGGTCATGCGGCCATGCGCCCATGTCCGGGGGCTGGTCGGCGGTGCCCGAGGCGACGCCTGGCAAGGCTGCGCCGGCGGCTCGGGCCGGCGAGTCCGGTGCGAGCCCGAAACGGCGGTTCTCGGGATCGCTCAGCCCGGGATTCGCATCGATCAGGTTCGGTTGCGTGACGACGTGCGGAGGCAGGCGGAATTCCTTGGCCGAGATGTTGTTCTGGAAACGGCAGCCGAACATGTCGTTGCGGTGGCTGTGGTCGAACGTCGAGATCGCGCCGCTGCGCCACAGCGTGTTGTTGTAGCAGAGCATGAAGTACGCGGGATTGTTAACTTGCAGCGGCATGCTGGGCACGTTCCAGACGACGTTGTGGTACACGATCGCGTTGTGGCTGCAGTGATCGAAGTAGATCCCGGCGGTGTGCCCGTGAGCCAGGTTATCATGCACCCAGTTGTAGCGAATGACGGTGCCCATAAAGTCGGTGTTGTGCCCATAGGTCATGCCCAGGTCCGCGGTCAGCCAGCCGGCGTTCGACAGGTCGTTGTACTGGATCAGGCTTTCCATCAAGCCGTGGACCGAGCAGACGTCGCGGCCCGAGTCGCGGATGGTGTTGTGGCTGATCAATTGCCGCCGCCCGGAGAACGACGCGGCCCCGTTCCATTTTCCCGCATAATCGCCGACATGCAGCAGGCAGTTGATCAGCCGATTGTCGCGGCCTTCCATGCGGATCAGGCTGCCGGAGGCATAGGCCAGTTCGCAACGATTCAACTCGATATGGTGGCCTTTGACCAGCACGGATGCCGTGTTGCTGACGTCGTGGACGTAGGAATGGCCGAGATATTCGCCTTTCAACCCCTCGAACCGCAGGTGATGACTGCTGGCATCGGTCAGGATCCCGCTGGCGCGGAACCCGATCCCCGCCACGCGAAAGTGCGCGCGGCCGGAAAAGTCCATGGCGTACAGTCGGCGTTTGGCTTCGATGCTCAGCGTGTTGGGGTCTTGACCGCCGGGCGGTTTCAGCCACACGGTCTTGGCCTCGCGGTCGAACCACCATTCGCCTGCTTCGTCAAGTGCGTTGCGGACGCCCATCAAAACGTATTGGTTGCCCTTGCGCGGCGTGTACCAGCGGTCGGGCTGCGGGGGATCGAACGTCAGGGTTTTCGTACTCGCGTCGAAGCCGGTCACGGTGGCGCTCCAGCAGTACCAGCGTTCGCCTCCGGCACACCAGACGACAGCGCCTTTCCAAAAATCGTCGCCGCCGGGCAGTTGCGGATCGACGATCGTGTTCGCCGACCCCGCGGCGACGACGGCGCGCACGGGCGTTAGCAAGGTGCCCTGGATGTTCGGCCAGCGGGCTTCGGTCAGCATCCGCTCGCCCGCGAACAGTTGGTTCTGGTCGGCCAGGTCCCCGTCGAGCGTTGCGTGGAACAGGCCGTCGGCGGCTGGCTGCCAGCCGCCGACGGGATCGGCGCCGCTGAGCAACACCGTTTCGCCGTCGTGCGATTCAAACACGATGGGAGCTGTCGGTGTCCCGTCCCGTTGCGGTTTCAGCGTTTCCCGATAGATGCCCGCACGCAGGCGGCAGATGTCTCCCGGTTGGACCGCGGCGCAAGCTTTGGCGAGCGTCTGCCAAGGCCCATCGGTGCGGTCGGCGTTGGCGTCGCTCAGCCGCCCCGTCCAGGCGTCGTCGCCGTTGGGGGAGACGTAGTAGATGTTTTCGGCGACGGCCAGCGGCGGCGTCAGCAGGAAAGCGGCAACGAGGGTCAACCGCAGGGCTGGGGACTTGGGCATGGGGGCTCCTGGCATTTTTTGGGGGGTAAGACTCGGGGTAGATCACGTTCACCGCGCCATCAAGTTCACCGCATGCACGGTGCGAGTACGCTCTTCGATGTCGCCGGGCAGCGAGCCTTTGAACCAGGCTTTTGCGCGGTAGCGGAATTCGTGGTTCTTGGGCAGCAGTTTCAGCGGCGGGTACAAGGCGGCTTGCGCGGTCACGGCCGGCGGTGTCGTGTGCGGGTTTTCGTGGCAACCGGCACACGATTTGGCTTCGCCCGGCCGCACGTTGATCCACGTCAGCTGGTTGCCCACCACGCGGCGGTCGCTGTCCAGCACCTGGAAATGCACCAGCCGGTCGGCGGGCAGTTCGACGTTGAACGAGCCGTCGGGCATCAGCGGCACGGTGCCCAGCACGCGGGCCAACGTGCCGCCGTGATTCCGCCACACGACATCCGGCCCGGTATGCGTCTCGTGCCGGCTGACGACGGGCGTGCCTTCGACCAGCCGCACCCAACGGCCGCGCTGCAGGACGGCCGCTTCCTGGGTGTGGTAGACGGTGGCGCACACCAGGCGGCCGCTGTAGTCGGCGCGGCGGGCGAGCGTGGGTTGGACCCGTGGCGGCCGACGAGCCACGATCGGCCGCGGCTCGTACTCGGCCGTCCGCGGGTCGTTGTAGATCAATTCCAGCTGCCCCGTTTCCGGGTAGAACCGGTACAAGCCCAAATCGACTTGTTCACGATCCGGCGTCTTGAGGGTCGAGGCGCACAGGATCGAGCCGTCGGCCAGCGGTAGCGGCGTGGTGTAGGCCCGGGTCTTGAAGTCGGGCACGATCAGCTGTTCCCGGTCGCGGAGGCCGTCCACCAAGGTCAGACCGCCTTGCGTCGAAACGACGATGTGCCGCCCGTCGGGCATCGGCTGCGGCTGAGTCATCCGCAGCACGCGATGCGTCAGCGGAGCTTCCTGGCCGTCGTCGGGCCCGGGGGCGCCGTGATCCAGACTCCGCCAAAACGCCCGCCGCTCGGGGCCGTACAGCACCGTGTCCATCGTGCCGTCGGCGCGAACCGCGTGCAGCGTCAGCTCGGTCTTGTTCCGCGAGTAGAACACCTCCAAGCGACTGAACACGATCCGCCCGTCCGGCAACAGCGCTGGCTCGTTGTCGCGGCCGATATTGGTGGCGATCAAGTGCATGTCGCTGCCGTCGCGGTTCATGACGTGCAGCGAGGTACAGGGATAACCGTGGTACTCGTCGCGGATCCCGACGCGGCTGGACGCGAATATGATCCGCCCGTCGGCCAGGAAGGCCGGCTGGATGTGGTGATAAGGGCCAAATGTCAGTTGTTCCAGGCCGCCGCCGTCGACATTCATGCGCCAGACGTGCCACCAGGGATCGTCCTGCGCGCGGCGGGTGAAGATCACCTGCCGCCCGTCCCAGGAGATCTCGGGCGAAGCAACGTACCCGTCCGGAAATGTCGTCAGCGGCGTGACGGTGCCGTCGGGCCGCGGAGGACTGAGCCGGTACAGATTGTTTCCCGGCCGGTACTCGGGTCCGGAGTCGGTGACGATGTACGTCTGCCGCCAACGGTCCGCCTGTTCCACGGTGCCCAGCGTGTTGGGGATGTTGTTGTCGCCTTGGATGAAGAGCAGGGCGTCGAAATCCGCCGGGGGCCAGAAGCCGAGGTCGGGAGTGTTCCCCGACGTTTGCCCGTCGCTTGTCGCCGCTTGCTGGGAGTGGGGCTCTTGCCAACGGGCGGCTCCGCGGGCGGCGGGAGCTTCGACTGGCAGGCCGCGCCGCAACAGCGCATCGCGGGCCACGTGGCGAACGCTCAGGAACGAGTGCCCCAACGCGGCGCTGCGCAACGCCTCCAGCGCCGCCGGATCGCCCAGCTCGTCCAAGGCTTGAGCCGCGGCGTGCCGCACTTCGAGCACCGACCGCTCGTCGTTCAGCACCGCGACGATGTTCGGTGTCTGCTCGACGGCGCCCAACTGGCCCAGTGCGCGGAGGATCGCTTCGCGCCATCGCGGACAAGGATCGTTGTACTCTTCGTCCTTGAATCGGGAGCTGTAGCCAAAATCGGCTTCGGCCGGCGCGTCGGCCAACACCTTGGCCAGCGGTTCGATCGCCCGCCGATCACCCATCCATGCCAGTGCTCGGGCCGCGTAGATCCGCACCCAGCCGTTGTCGTGTTGCAGCAGGGCCGCCAGACGCGTCAGATCCTCCGGGTCGGCGCCGACCCCGTTGTCGATGCTGCAGAGGGCGGGCAACCAAGTCGCCATGCGGCGTGGCGGGAACACGGGCCATGGGCCGATTCCGGGCGTTGCCGCCGTGCGGCGCGACTGACCTAGACACTCGAACGCATGCTCGACCGCGTCGCGGGCCAGGCCGGCTTGCTCGATCAAGTGCCGCGTCAGCCGATGATACACTTCCGGCTCGTACAACACATAGCTGTCATAGTCGCTGGGCAGATTGGCCATGATCTGCGGGGCCAGCTGGCGCAGCGTCTGCCGAGCCTGTTCCGCATCCCCTGACAGCCGGCACAGCGCCATGGCAATCGAGTAGGGCGTTTCCAGCATGCGATCTTCGCTGGGGAATCCCATCCGGTCGTCGGCCGGGACCTCCGGCGGTTCGGCCCCGTTCAACTGCTTGGCGTACCGGGCGTAGGCGGCCAGCAGGTGCGGCACGGCCCGCCCGTCGCCGTACTCGCCCAACGCATCGGCCGCGTTTCGAGCCCACAGCGGCCGGTCGAGCAGGACGAGCAGCTTGTCGAACCCCGCCTCGTCCTGCAATCGCCCCAGCGCCCGGATCGCGGCCCGCACGGCGATGCGATCGCGCGGCGCGGCGGACGGTTCCGGTTCCAGCACGTTCAGCACGGCTGCCGCCGCGCCGTTTCCCCCCAGCGCGCCCAGCGCCCTGGCCCCGCGTTCTTCGAGCCACGCCCGCTGGTCGGTGGGCGCAGGCGGAACCGCCAATTCGCCGCCGGGAGCATACACCTCGACCTCGAAAAACGTCGTCGGGTAAACCCGCCGGACCGTGTCAAAGCTGGTGATCCGCACGTACCGGGCTTGGCGGGCTGGAAATCCGACCGCCCACATGACCGGAGTCCGCTCTTTCTGGCGAGTCACCACGTCGAACTGCTCGCCGTCCAAGCTGACCGCCAGTTCGGCGTCCGTCATACAGAAGTCCGGGCCGTACTGGTAGACCACGACCTGGGCAATCTCCAGCGGCCGGCCCAGATCCAGCTGGCACCACTGCGGGAAGGGGACTTCCTTGGTTTGCCAAAAAGCGCCGCCGTCGGTCGTGCCGTCGACCAGATCGCCGGGTTGCCCCTTGTACTGCGTGGACACGGTCACCTGCGCCCCGTAAGCCAAACTGCGCCAGCGGCGCGGTCCTAGCAGCGCCAGCACGTCGGCCGGCGGCTGGTCCGTCGGCACGCCGGCCCACCACCGCCGCCAGGTTTCCGCTTGCAGCTTGCGCTGGGCGGACACGGCCACCGCGTCATACGGGAACTCCATGCCGGTCAAATTGGTCAGCGCGATCCAAGCCGCTTGCCGGACGCTCCACTGCTCGTCGCCCAATCGCTCGATCAGCGGCGTTACCGCCGCCCGTCCGCCGCACCAGGCCAAAGCCATTACCGCGTTGCGGCGAACGTCCGTGTCGGCATCCTGCAATCGCTCGACGAGCGCGCCCTCGGCTCGATAGGCCCGCTGAAACCCTAACGCCTCCGCCGCCCAGGCGCGGACGGCCGGAGACGAGTCCTGCAGCTGGGCGATGTGCTGCGCGACCTGCGTCTGGAACGGACCGCCGTCCGGCACCGCGGCAAACGCCTCGCGTCCCGTCCCGATACCCAAAGCCAACCAGGCGATACACGCGGCAACCATGCGATGCGGCGCGACAATTTCGGGCAACGCCACAGCGTCCGGCCGCTTGTCGTTGTCGATCAACTTGCGAGTCTGCGTTGCGTTCCTCATCGAAACCGATCCCCTTCTGTCGAGTGCCTTGCGGGGGCAACCAGCGGTTTTCAAGCCGGCGGTTGCCGTCGGCAATCATAACGTCAAGATGCACGTCCTGCTACACGTCACCAGATGACAAGAAAACCGCGCCGTTCGCTTGCAGTGTTCTACTAATACCTATAAAATTCACAAATAGAATTTTGATTGCGATCGGGAAATGATCATGTCGCGAACCATTGGTTCCGTGGTCCGAGTGCGTGATTCCGGGGTCCAGACGCCGGCCCTCGATCGGGCATTGGCCCTGCTGGAATTCGTCAGTGCCCATGCGGAGGGCGTCACGCAGGCCGATATCCGCAAGGGATTGGGCTTCAGCGCCAACCTGGTGTTTCGCCTGACCAAGGCCCTGGTGACCCACGGGTATGTGGACCGGGAGGAGCCCGGGCCGCGGTTTGTCCTGAGCCGCAAGCTGCTGACGCTGGCGCAACCGAAACGGGAAGAGCGCAGCCTCGTGCAACTCGCCTGGGAGCCGATGCGCTGGTTGCGCGATGCCACGCAGGAGTCCGCCCATATCGGTGTACGGTCTGGCTTCGAGTGCATCGTGTTGGACCGCGTGGTCGGACCGCATCCGTTCAAGTGCTACGTCGAGGCCGGGGCGCACGGGCCGCTGCACGCTGGGGCTCCGGGCAAGGCGCTGCTGGCTTTTCTCCCGCCGGACGAACTGCAGGAAACGCTCCGCCGCATGCCGCTGGAGCCGCTCACGCCGCACACGATCACGTCCCGCGTTGCGCTGGCCAAACACCTCGCCGAGGTCCGGGAGCAGGGCTATGCACTGGACTTGGGGGAAACCGTCGAAGGCCATCACTGCCTGGGCGCGCCGGTGTTTGACGCCGATGAACGCCCGCTGGCTTCCATCTGGATCACAGCGCCAACTCCGCGTTTGAGTGCCACGGACGGCAAGCGGCTGGCGCCTCGCGTAATCAAAGCGGCTCAAATGATCTCGGAGATGCTGCGCTGACGCGGCGACTTGTGGAGGACACAACCGATGCAATGGATCGTCTTGCTCGTTAGTTTGCCCGCCGCCGCGTTTGCGAGCGAGCCCCAGGCGGGCCTGTGGGCCGACTGCGGCAGTCCAGCGACGCTGCGGGCGGCGATTCGCGATTTGATCAGCGACTTTGGGCCGCGCTATCCATTGGGCGAGCAGTTTCTGCGGCGATTGGATGCGATCGACCAGCAGATGGCGTCTGATGCGGACGCGGCGAGCGCGGCGTTCGAGCAACTGCAGCGCGCGGCGCTGATCGCCAATCCGCTGGTCCAGGCACAGCCGATCCTGTTCGTGGTGCGCGACCAGTACCTGCCGGACCATCACAACACCGAGACGATCTTCCATACCGGCGAGCCGAACAACCGCAGCTACCGGCCCGGCGGTCCGCTGAAAATCCTCGACCCGGTCTCGGGGCAGACTTCCGTGTTACTCGATCCTGGCCCCGAGGGATTGGTACGCGACCCGGAGGTGCATTTCGACGGGCGGAAGATCGTCTTCTCGATGCGCAAGGCACGGGACGAGAACTACTCGATCTACGAGTTGCAGGTGGACCCGCAACAGGGTTGGGCCGCGGTGCCCGGCAGCTTGCGGCGGCTGACGGCCGAACCGGACGCGACGGACATCGACCCGGTCTATCTGCCCGACGGCAAGATCGTTTTCTCCAGCACGCGCGAGCCGAAATACTGCCATTGCAACATGCACATCATGGCCAATCTGTACCGCATGGACGGCGACGGCGCGAACATCCACCAGATCGGCAAGAGCACGCTGTTCGAGGGCCACGCCAGCCTGATGCCGGACGGGCGCGTGCTGTATTACCGGTGGGAATACGTGGACCGCAATTTCGGCGACGCCCAGGGGCTGTGGACGGTGAATCCGGACGGGACGGCTCATACCTTGTACTGGGGCAACAACATGGCCAGCCCCCCGGCCGTGTTCGACGGGCGGGCCATTCCCGGCACGGATCGGGTGGTTTGCATCTTCGGCTCGTGCCACGACCGCCCCTGGGGTGCGATGGCGATCGTGGACCGCAGCAGGGGCTTGGACAGCGAGGACGCGGTGGTGCGGATCTGGCCGGCCAGCGCCCGGTCGCTGGTCAAAAACGTCGAGGCGTTTATCTGCGATCACCTGGTGCCGATGCGTTCGCGCTACGAGGATCCGTTCCCGCTGGTCGACCCGCGTACCGGGACGGGCGGCAAGTACTTCCTGGTGTCGCGCAACGTCAATACCCTGCCCGCCGACAAGCCGATTCGCCACTCGCCCGATCTGAACGAACTGGTGATGGGGCTGTATCTGGTCGACGTGTTCGGCAACGAGATCCTGCTGCATGCCGAGTCGCCCGGCTGCTTCGACCCGATGCCGCTGGCCGCGCACCCGCGTCCGCCGGTGGTTCCGGAGCGGCGCGATTACCACAGCGACACGGGCACCGTGTACGTCTCGGACCTGTATCAAGGCACGCACATGCAGGGCGTGCAGCGCGGCGAGGTGGCCGCGCTGCGCGTGGTCGAGTCGGTCGAGAAACGCGTCTGGACCGGGCCGCTCTGGCGCTGTGCCCAGTTTGCGCAGGGAGCGCACATCGGTGATACGCTGAACCGACCGGCGATCTCCTGGGCGGGGTTCGAGGTGAAGCGGATTCTGGGCACCGTGCCGGTCGAGGCGGATGGCTCGGCGAGCTTCGAGCTGCCGGCCGAGCGGTTTGTCTATTTTCAGTTGCTCGACCGCGACGGGATGATGATCTCCACGATGCGTTCCGGCACGCAGGTCCAGCCCGGCGAGACCCAGGCCTGTATCGGCTGTCATGACCACCGGCTGACGATGCAGTCCCCGCCGGGAAGCTCGCTGGCGCTTCGGCGTCCGCCCAGCAAACTGACCGGCTGGCACGGCCCGGTCCGTTCCTTCGGCTACTTGCAGGAGATCCAGCCGATCTGGGACCAGCATTGCGTGCGCTGCCACGATTTCGGCCAGGAGGCAGAGGCGAAATTGGTTTTGGCAGGCGACAAGGAACTGGTGTTCAACGCCTCGTACGTCGAGCTGTTCCAGAACTGGGGACGGGAGAGCGCTTGGCTGAACACGGTCGGACTGGGGCTGGCGCCGATCAAACCAGCGTACGCCACGGGGGCCCATCGCAGCCGGTTGGTCGAACTGCTCCGACGCGGCCACTACGAGGTCCGCCTGTCGGCGGACGAGATGGACCGGATCGTGACGTGGATCGACCTCGGCGGCCCGTACTACCCGGACTACGCCAGCGCGCATCCGACCAACGTAGCCGGTCGCGCGCCGATCTCGATCGCCCAGTTGAACCGGTTGACGGAGTTGACCGGAGTCAGTATCGCAGACGGCCAGGGGAATCCCGGTTTTGCGAGCCATCGGCTATGGATCTCGTTCGACCGGCCGGAAGTGAGCCCGTGTTTGCGGAAACTCGATAAGGCCGGTGACGCGTATCGCGAGGCGTTGGCGATCATCCGGGCCGGACAGGACGAGTTGCGGAAGAACCCGGAAGCCGACCAGCCGGGTTTTCGTCCCTGCGAAGAGCATCAAGTGCGGGAAACGAAGTATCAGGCCCTGCGCGATCGGGAACAAGACCGTCGCCAAGCCCTGTCGGAAGGACGCAAAGCATACGATATCGGGATGCAATCATCCAAGTGAAAGGAGGACCGCGTCATGACCGCCCGTTCCTTTTCTGGGTTCTTGAGGCTGTGGTGCTTGGCGGCAGTCGTGTGCATCGCGCCGTCGTCGGCAAGGATTCGATCTTCACCGACAAGCTGTCGGGGGCCAAGGACGACCGGCCGGGGCTCGGCCGCTGCCTGAAGGCCCTGAAGTCCGGCGACACGTTGGTCGTCTGGCGATTGGACAGGCTCGGACGATCCATGCGGCATCTCGTCACCGTCATCGGAAAACGACCAACGCTTAACCGCGTTCCAGGTTCCGTCGGCGTGTTGCTCGAAGCGAAATGTCCAGGTAACCGCCGGTCCCGGAGTATTGGCAACGGGGACAACCAAGATGATCTTCGGCAGCGCCGTTGCCAGCGGCGGAGCCGGGGATTACGATCTTAGCTGGTTTCTGAATCGGCTGATGTGATCCGTGTGTTACAAAACGTACCTCCAGGAGAAAACCACCATGCGTCGCCAGTTGTCTGTGCTTGGTTTGTTATGTGCCGTCATCGCGGCCGGATGGGTGCAGTCGGTTTGGGCGGAAGAAACGCCGTCCAAGGTGCTTCGCGCGGGCATGATCGGTCTGACGACCTCGCACGTGCCCGCGTTCACCAATTTACTGAATGATCCACAGGCCGCCGGCGACCTGGCCGGCGTCCAGGTCGTGGCCGGTTTCACGGGCGGGATTGAGGACAATCCGTCCAGTTGGGACCGCCGTGAGAAGTACACGGAGGAGCTGCGGCAAAAGGGCGTCAAGATTTACGACACCATCCCGGAAATGCTGGAACACGTCGACGTCGTGTTTTTGGAGGAGGTCGACGGCCGGCCGCACCTGGAGTGGGCTCGTCCGGTAATCGCGGCCGGCAAGCCGCTGTTTATCGACAAACCGCTGGCCGGTTCGCTGGCCGATTGCATCGAGATCTTTCGCTTGGCCAAGGAAGCCAATGTGCCGTGTTTTTCGAGTTCCTCACTTCGCTTCGGTTCCGATCTGCCGCCGGTCCGCAACGGCGAATCGGAGTTCGGCCCGATCAAGAGCTGTGTGGCTTGGGGCCCGATGAGCATCGAGCCGCACCATCCCGACTTGTTCTGGTACGGGATCCACGGTTGCGAGATCCTGTTCACCATCATGGGGACGGGTTGCAAGACGGTGACTCGCGAGGGCCCGGAGAAAGTCGTGGGCGTTTGGGCGGACGGCCGCACCGGGACGTTTGAAGCGCGCAAGGGCTACGGCGCCGACGTGGTGGGGACCAAGGGCAGCGGCACGGTCGGCAAGTACGAGGGCTACAAACCGATGGTGATCGAGATCTGCAAGTTCTTCAAAACCGGCAAACCGCCCGTGTCCATGCAAGAGACCCTGGAAATCTACACGTTCATGGAGGCCGCCGACGAGAGCAAGCGGCAAGGTGGCAAGCCGGTCAGCATGGAAGACGTGTTCCAAAAAGCGCAAGCTGCCAATGCGGCACGGAAATGAAATCGAGTCAGAACGCGTCGCAATCCAAAGCACGCGGGCCAAACCACGAAACTCGAAATCGGAAATCCGAAGCAGATCCAAAACTCAAATACCAAAACTCGAAACGAAACACAGAGTTTGCGCGCCGTGCCACTCCTGGAGCGATGATTGCGCCCATGCGCGCCCAGCGATCTTGCGCTGCCGTTCCGTTTCGATGATTAGGAGCCTCCACCATGCGTCCCCCGAAAACGACACTCGCCACGATCCTCGCACTCTGTGTACTGGCCCTGACGGTCGCTCAGACTCGTGCGGCAGAACCTCGCTGGCTGCCCGCGACGCCGGAGCGTCTGCCGCGCTGGCGCGGGTTCAATCTGCTGGAAAAGTTCATCTTAGGCCGAGGCCGTACGCCGTTTCTGGAACAGGATTTCCAGCTGATTTCGCAGCTTGGCTTTAATTTCGTCCGGCTGCCGATGGACTATCGCTACTGGATCAAGGACGGCGACTGGGAGCAGTTTGACGAAGCGACGTTGCGGGAGATCGACCAGGCGGTCCAATGGGGCGGCGAGTACGGCATCCATGTCTGTATCAACTTTCACCGCGCCCCCGGCTATACAGTCGCCAAGCCGGCGGAGAAAACGAGCCTGTGGACGGATCCCGAGACGCAGCGCGTTTGCGGGCTGCATTGGGCCGAGTTTGCTCGCCGTTACCGAGGGCTGCCGAATGAACGGGTCAGTTTCAACCTGATGAACGAGCCGGCGGGCGTCGAGCCGGAAGCCTATTTAGCCGTGGTTCGCAAATTGGTGGCGGCGATCCGGGCGGAGGATCCGGAGCGGCTGATCATTTCCGACGGCTTGCAGTGGGGCCAGTTGCCGTTGTTGGAGTTGCGTGAATTGCGGGTCGCCCAGGCCACGCGGGGTTACACGCCCGGCGAGATCAGCCATTACAAGGCCAGCTGGGTCGCCAGCGAGCATTTCCCGGAGCCGCAGTGGCCGCGCCTGCTGCCGCCCAACGGCACGTTGTTGAGCCCGCGGAAAAAGGAGGGTTCGCATCCGCTGGTCATCGACGGCCCGTTCCCAACCGCCACCCAGTTGCGGCTTCGCGTGCTGACCGTGTCGATGGCGGCCGTGCTGGTAGCCGAAGCGGACGGCAAGCCAATTCTGGAGCAGAAGTTCCAATGCGGGCCCGGCGAGGGCGAGTGGAAGAAGGCAGAGTTCAAACCGGAGTACAACATTTACCAGAATTTGTACGATCGCGACTATACGGCCGCGATTCCCGCCGGCACGGGACAGGTCCGCGTGCGGGTGGCGGATGGCGACTGGCTGCAGATCGGCGAAATCGGCCTGCGGTCCGAGACAGAGGGTGGGAAGGAGGCGACGCTCCAACTGAAACAGGACTGGGCCAAGCCGCCGGAGCCGATCCGTTATGCGCCGGACCAGCCCGGCAGCCCGTTCCTCGGGATCCCGATGCAGGATCGGGCGTGGCTGTGGAAGACCTGTATCGAGCCGTGGAAAGAGGCCCAGGCTCAAGGCGTCGGCGTCATGGTGGGCGAGTGGGGCTGTCACAACAAAACCCCGCACGACGTATTCCTGCGCTGGGCCGAGGACAGCTTGAGCAATTGGCAGCAAGCCGGCTGGGGCTGGGCCTTGTGGAACCTGCGCGGATCATTCGGCGTGCTGGACAGCGGCCGCGAGGACGTCGAGTACGAAGCGTTCGAAGGCCACCAGTTGGATCGGAAACTGCTGGATTTGTTGCAGCGGTACTAGCCCGGTGTGTTCTCGCGAAGCTAACCAGGATATCCATCCTACCCCTTTTGCCACATAGCCCCTGTTCATCCGCATTGACCATTGCTGCCGGTCTCGTTATCGTGTTGACTTATTCGTTTCGGTCCGACAGTTGAGGTAAATTGCCGGTGAAGTACGCAGCGATCGGTCCTATCGCGGTCCACTATCCTGAACGGGTGGAGACCAATGAAGCACTCCAGCGAGCGTTCCCCGATTGGGACATGGATTTGATATACGAGAAGACGGGGATCGCCTCACGGCATATCGCCGCCGAGGGCGAGTGCGCCTCGGACTTGGGCGTTGCGGCTGCACGGAAGCTGTTTTCCCGATACGAGATCGACCCGGCCAGTATCGATTTTTTGTTATTATGCACGCAGACGCCGGATTACCCGTTGCCCACCACAGCCTGTTTGCTGCAGACGCGGCTTGGCCTGCCTACCTCCGCTGGCGCCCTGGATTTCAATCTGGGGTGTTCGGGATTCGTCTACGGATTGGCGCTGGCCGATGGCCTGATCCGGTTGGGGTCGTGTCGCCGCGTGTTGCTGATCACCGCCGAAACCTATTCCAAGTACATCGATCCGACGGACCGCAGTTTACGGACGATCTTTGGGGACGGTGCGGCGGCGACGCTGATCGAAGCCGCCGATGCTCCCGCGCTGTGCGGCTTCAAGTTCGGCACGGACGGCGAGGGCGCGGACACGTTGATGGTATCTGCGGGCGGCGCGCGGCCGGCCAAGGACGCAATCAAGCCGCGGCATCGCAAGCGTTGGCCCAGTGCCTTGTACATGGACGGGCCGAGCTTGATCAGTTTTACGGTGGCTCAAGTTCCCAAGCTGATCGACCAGATCCTGGAGATCGCCCAGGTGGATCAGAGCGGCATCGAACTGTACCTGCTGCACCAGGCCACCAAGAAGATGCTGGAACAGCTGCAGTTGCGGCTGGGCATCGGCGAGGATCGGATGCCCACGTTGCTGGAGCATTGCGGCAACACCGTGTCGTCGACGCTCCCCATTCTAATCGATCATTTGCGCGGTGAAACCCGCTTGCGTCCCGGCGTGCGCAGCCTGCTGGTTGGTTTCGGCGTCGGCTGGTCCTGGGCCGGTTGCGTGTGGACCGAAACCTGGAACGGGTAGAAGAGCGACGGGCCTGTCCGGTTGCTCGCTTCGTGTCTGCGCAGAAATAACGTGTGCAGTTTCAAAAGGTAAGACGGATTGCCAATCCGTCCCAAATTCTGCGCAGACTGCGAGTGTTCGCCCGATCTTGCGTCGAGGCGGGGGCCCCTACTCCGAAGACCATCTAGCTTGTAACATCAATCCCTCTACGGGGAATTTCATCGTGCCTTTGCCAATCAGCCGGTCCGCACGCTCCGCAGCGCATGGCGTCCCCGCTCCTTCTTGCGGGACCGCCAACTCGCCATCGTTTTGCGGTTGATTCACCTGCGTCACCCAATTCCGCGGTTCCGGTCACGCGCTCAACAGCGGTTCCCGGACGTTGTGGACGCGCCGCCAGAGGCTGCCCCAACGCCACGCTTCCGCCGATTCGACCAGCGCGGCGCGCAACGCATTCCGCTCCACGTACCGCACCACGGTGTAGAAATGCTCGTCCGTGCCTCAGTCCTTGGCCACGGGCCGCGTCCAATCTTCGACCGCTAGCCCGGAAATTTGCTCAAAATCGCAAAGATTTCGGCTGAGTAGCAACGCGCCGGTCGAGAGCGCGATGCTTGCTATTCGAAGATCCAAGGTCCCCAGCCGCCGACAGCGAGGACGGAGCGACGAGAAGATGCCCTGAGCCGCCTCATCAAACATGAGGACATTCATCCGCTGAAAGGACCGCCGCAAGACATCCAGTTCACGGTAGGCACGCACGATCTGTTCGGCCTTTCGCGCTTTGTTCAGATAGGCGAGCCACCCCTGGAATTGTTCCTGGAAGCTGACAATCGTCGCCGCGATATCGTCCGGCGCGAGCCGGTCGAGCCGCCTAAGAATATGGTCCGCTTCCGGGCTCTGACGCTGGAGCAGCGTGAGATGGTCGGTGTCAAGAACGACAGGCATTCAGGAACCCGCCTTCCTCCGCTGACGGGCCGTCGCCTTCTTCCGCGGCGGATGACGTTCAGCAGCCCGCAGGTCGCGGCCAAGACGGACGATTTCGTCAAACACAGGGTCGTTAGCAAAAGTCCCGAGGATCTGCCGATACCAGGGAGATTCCGACACTGCCGTCAGCCGCGTCTTCAAGTCACGGACTTCCGACTCCAACTGCTTCACACGAGCCTCCAACCGGACAACGGTCGAAACCACTTGGATGACCTCCTGAGTTGATTCGTCGCAGGGAATTCGCTGGCTATGCTCCGCATCCGGCCAGTGGGGTTAGTATACGGCGCCCTTGCCCTTTGCGGAAGCATGCGTGCCACGGCCAATTTGTTGTCCGTTGGCAAGGCCCGAGGCAGATGAGGTTTCACTTCACGGGCTCGACGTCCGGCAGCCCCCAGGTCTTGTCGAAGAGCGATGGAAGCGGGCCGTAAAAGCGGAACAGGATCTCGAATTCACTATTGGGATCCGTCGGGGTCCAGTTCGATTCTTTGCCCGTTGGGGCCGTCGGGCCGAAGTACAGATCCACCGATCCGTCCGCGTTGACCTGCAATCCTGGGGACTGCGAGGAACGGGCCGCGTGCGACATCTCGCGAATGAGGGCGTGGGTATCCCGATCATACAGCGTCGCCGACCAATACTGCCTGACGGGGGCATTGGCCGGGACGTTGAGCCGATATGTCTTGCTGCCATCGAGTGGCTTGCCTTCGTTGTCCACCATGCCCAGCAGGTAGAACTGGCCTTCCCCCAGCCGCTTGGGCAGGAAGAAGATGAACGAGAGCAGCAGGCCTCGATCCTCGACCGGGTAAAAGTTGGGGTCCGCAAACTGTTCCTGGGCCGCCTTGAAGACGAGACCCATCCGCTCGGGGAAGCACCACCGGCTCCCTGGCGCGAAAGGTCCTTTGGTGAGGTCGGAATACTTCCCGTCGAGGTAGTTATGCGCCTGCTTGGCGGCGGCGTTGAGGGCCTGCACCATTTTCGCGTCAGGTGCGAAGGGCTTGCCCTTTACGATGCCGAGACTACGCAACGTGTCGATCACGACACGGTCGCGCTCCAGCCACGGCTCGTGTTGGATCACGCGATTCAGCGATTCAAAGAAACGGATGTCATAGGGAATGGTCGCATCGTACAGGACGCTGGCGGCATCCACGTAGGTGGTCAGTGGCGGATTGTCCGCCTTGGACAAAGGGTAAATCTTGATCCGCTTGCCGTACTCCACTGCCTTGGCCAGATCCTCGTTGCTTCCGCTCTTCCGAATCGACCGCAGCAGGGCATACCCTTTGTACGTTGACGACGGCAAAACGATGTACCCGTCGGGCGCCTTGGTGGTGTGGCCCGGCGGGAGGATGAGGTACTTCCCGCCTTTACCTTGATCCGCGCCGGCCGGTCCCACATCCTCAAGCGGCGTCTGCCAGGCATCCATGATCGTGCCAACGATGGCGCCACCGTCGGCCGGCGGAATCTCCATGACGACCGGTCCCACCTCCTTGGTATCGAAGTACGGCGTGAGATAGATCACGTCGGTGTTGGGCGTGAGGGTCTGGTTCTTCCAGTCGAGCAGCCGGGACCAGTAGAGCATCTGGTTCTCTTTCGCCTTGGTCTCGCGGAGCATCGCCTGGTACATGAGGTCGCGATTGACCGCCGGCATGCCCCAGATCACCGCTTCGATGGCACGATGCTGCAGGACCTGTAGCTCGAGATCTTGAAACGCAGGAGGGGATTGCTTGGTGGGCGAAGTGCCCGGTGGTGCCTTCTTGTCCTGCGCACTCAGCGTGGGCGACAGCAAGAGCACGACAAAACAGCCGAGGACCAGTGCTCTGGCAAGGCGGGAGACAGAAAGTTTGTGGGTCATGGTAAGCTCCTGGGTGAGAAACGAGATTCGAACGAAAACACCCGCTCTCCGACCGCACGTTTCGCATCGCGACCGGAGAGCAGTAAAGTAGTCACCTATCGGAAACGAATCCAGCAGGTTCTACCTCCGATTGAAGTGGGCTTTGGTGGCCGCCGCGGCTGGCCACTCTGGCTATTTCACCAGTTCGAAATCGCCCGGCTTCCAAGTCTTGTTGAACCAGGGCTCGAGCGGGCCGTACAGCCGGAGGAACACGAAGTAGCTCTTGTTCGGCATCGTCTGCACCCAGTTGCCCGCCTTACTTGCCGCCCCGGCCCTGGTCCGGCCCGACCAGGCCGAAGTCGGTTACGTAGCGGAACATCGCGTCCTGGACTGGTCCGAGTACGCCCGGGGGGATTTCCACCACGATGGGCTCTTTCTTGACGTCGATCTCCAGGATGCAGTAGGGCGTGGTGGTGTTCGGCGTCAGAAACAGCATTCGGGCGTCCATCATGGTTTCGGTGATGAGCAGGTCGCCGGGCCGGGAGCCGGCGGTCTGCTGCCCGTCGATGGCCGCGTACAGGGACGCCGCCGGCATCCCGCTCATGAAGGCTTCAACCCCGCGCGCCACGATCAGGAAGTCGTTCGCCTTCGCGACAGTTTCCTTGCTCGGCATGCCGTCGAAGTACTCGAGTGTGCCCAGCAGTTTTGTATCGACCTTGTTTGGCGTGAGAATTCCCGGCGGCGGGTCGGCCTTGTACTTCGGCGGTGCGGGCTGTGGCTCTAAGTCCTGCGCTCTCAACTCACCCATCGGACCGGTTGCGGCCAGCCAGCCGAGCAACCCGCCCACGACGAGGACTGCGGTCATTGTTACCTGACTTCTTAACATGATGAAATCTCCTAAGAGTGGGACTGCAAAAAAGGCAAACGGTGAGCCATCATGGCAATGACCATGACGCGCCCATCCGGCGTTATCCGAAAACCCACTGCCTATCCTCAGCTCGGCAATGTTTTCATCTCTCTCCGGCAAGCTCAATTCAAAACGAGCTCGCATTGCGGCGATTTTCAGGCCACCGGAAAGAAATGAATGCCCCAGGATCACGATTCATGGCCCCAGGAGCGGGTGCAGCCAACGCTCCTAAGCCTTTTTACCTGACCAGCTCGAAGTCGCCTGGTTTCCAGGTCTTGTCGAACCACGGCTCGAGCGGGCCGTAGAGTCGCAGCAGGACCGACCAGCTTTTGCCGGGCATGGTTTGAACCCAGTTGCCTTCTTTGCCCGGCGGAGGTTTCGGACCAAAATAAGCGGTGTACGAACCATCCGGGTTGGCCTTCAGGTCAGGGCTCAGACTGTCGACACCGGCGCTTCTTTGGTCGGTTTCCAGCAGGCTCCGGTGCTGTCCCGAGTAGACAACGAAGGACCAGAAGTCCTTGGCCGGAACGGGCGCCGGCAACGTTACGCGGTAGGTCTTGCCACCGTCGAGGTAACAGCCCTCGGTGTCGTGGGCCGTGAAGGCGTAGGCGGACCCTTGACCTACGGCTGATTGAGCCATAGCCGGAGTGATGCCCGTGGCCACGTAGTGCATGAACGTTCGGTAGTCGAGCATCCGCTCGCCGTTATTCATAAACTCGTGGCTGCCGCCGACGAAGGCCGTGTACCACTGCCTGTCCTCGTAGAAGTAGGGTTCCCGGCTCCGCGGGCGATAGCTCAGGGCCCGCGCCGTCGCATTGCCGACGGCGGCGGCCTCGGTCAGGATCTGCTTCATCCGCTCGTCCGGCGCAAAGGGCTGCCCCTTCTTGATACCGATCGAGGCCCACAAACCGACCAACTCAGGATTGAAGGCATCGGCCGGCTCGCACTGGACCACGGCGTTGAGCTCTTCGTAGAACGAGAAGTCGTTGGCGTGGATCGTGTTGTATTGCACGCCGCTCAGATCCAAGAAGTGCGGCTCGCGCGGGCTGGCGGCTTCCGCCAGCGGATACAGACGCCAGTGCTTCTTGACGTGGTCGGCCGTCTTCCCCAGGTCGCCAGCGATGACAAAGGCCCGCATGAGCAGCCAGTTGCGAAAGGTCTGCATGCGAGCCACAAAGTAACCTGCAGGAATCTCCCCCTCGTAACCCGGCGGCAGGAACAAGTACTTGCCCCCTTGGCCGCGGTCGGGACCAGTGAAACCGACGTCGGTGACCCAGCGGAAGTAGGCATCGTCGACAGGCCCGAGGACACCCGGCGGGACCTCCATGACCGTTGGACCGTTCTCGACATTGATCTCCGCGATGCAATAGACGGTCGTGGTATTGGGGGTCAGCCAAAGGGTCCGCGCGTCGAGCAACTGCTCGTGAATGCCCATGCTGTAGGTACCCATCCCGGCCTCTTGCATACCCTGGAGGAAGGCGTAGATCGAGGCCGCCGGGCAACCGGTCAGGAAGGTCTCGACACCTCGCGAGAAGTCGAGCTGGTCATAGACCTTCTGGACTGTCTTGTCTGAAGGCATCCCGTCGAAGAACTCCAGCCGCCCCAGCCGAGATGTCTCGACGACGTCCGGAGTCTGAATCGACTCGGGAACTTTCGCCGCGTATTTCGGCTTCTGCTGCGCGAACGCGGCTGCGTTGACGGCCAAAGCCATTCCAACAATGGCAACAAACGATAGGGTTTTAGTCATAAGGTCTTTCTCTTTGGTTTATCTACGGAGTTGGGTCGAACTCAAAAGAATTCTGTAGGATCGGTTTTGGCATTGCGAACGGTGAACAACTCACTTGCCGCGAACGAGATCCGGCAGTTTCCAGCTGCGATCGAAATAGGCTTCGGTCGGCGCGTACAAGCGGAACAAACCGAACCAGCCGCGACCGGGGGCCGTGGGAATCCAGTTCTTCTGTTTGCCCTTAGGCGCCTCCGGCCCGATATACAAGTCCACCGAACCATCGTCGTTCATAATCAGGTCTTTCCGAGAATCCAGCCCCGCGATCTCGTGTTGGGTGTCGATGAAGGTGCGGGTCTCGGTGTCGTACAGCGTCATGGCCCAGAACTGTTTGGCAGGCGCGTTTGCCGGAACGCGCAGCGTGTAGTGATTGCCGCCCTGCAACCACTCCCCATCCTTGTCCTTGCGGATACCCATGTAGGCCTGGCCCACTCCGGGCGTTTTCGTCGTCATTCCATCTGTCAGCGTCACCGCCTCATAGAAGTAAGCCGAACGCTCATCCAGGGCGGTGTGATCCTTCGTTTCCTGATTAGCCGCGCAGAGAATGATGAGCTTCCACTGGTTGTCGGGACCCCAAAGACTGGCTTCTTTTTCTCGACTGGCGTACGTGTTCGCTCGTGCCATCGCCTCGCCCACCATCGCCGCCTGTTCCAGAATCCTCTTCTGCCTCGCGTTGGGCTCGAACTTCTTGCCCTTCTCGATCCCCAGCGGCTTGAGCATGGCCACCATCATGCGATCCCGCTCGTGGACGGGTTCTTCGTTGAGCATCTTGGACACGAGTTGCCAGTATTCGAGACCGGTGGTTGGCCAGGCGTACCACTTCCTATCGGCTGCTGAAATGATCCGTGTCTTGCGTGGATTGTCGCGTTGGGCGTACGAATACACTTGATACTGGCTATTGAGCGCTGCCGCTTCTTTTGGGTCCTTGCTCAGCCCGCGGAACCCATGAAAGAGGTTATTGGTGGGAGACTCAAAGACGCGGTAACCCTCGACGCCTTGGGGAGCTTTCTGGCCGGGTGGCAGGATCAGGTACTTGCCCCCTTCGCCCTGGTCCGGACCACTCAGCCCCAAGTCGGTGATCGGCCGCTGCCACATGTCGAGGACTCCGCCGGCCGTCGGGCCGCTGGGATAGTCGATCACCAGCGGACCGGTGCGTTGCAGGTTCACGTAACCAATCAGGTAGGTCGTGGTGTCGTTGGGCGTGAGGATCCCCATCCGGTCGCGAAAACTCTCAAGTTGCACCAGATCGCCATCCTCCTGGCCAAGCACGTTCTCGTGCTGTTCCTGCCATTTGGCGAAAGAGACGAGCGGAATCGCCCACAGGTAGGCCTGCGTAGCCCGCTGGAAGTCCATCTCGTCGTACAGCTTGCTGACGGTGGCGTCGGTCGGGTATCCCCCTTCGAACGCCAACGACCCGATCCGGGATTCCGCGGTGCCGGTTGTCGGCAAGGGTTGCCGAGATTGGGTCTCCGAAGTCTGCCCTCGGACTTGAGCCGCCACAGCAACTACGATAACCAAACACGACCATCCGACGGACAATGACTTGAACACTTTTCTTTCTCCCTGGTGAATGACGGGGCAAAACAGCTTGAATCAGTCGACGCGTCTGCACTTGCAACCAGAAATTTCGAAACGCCTAGGAGTATAGGGTCCGGCAGCACGAGCGGTCCATGAGTAGAAATACTCATTCTGCGGAAAAGTCGATGCACGCGATCGGCCGAGAGCGGACCGCTCCTGCGGCACGGCGAGGCGGGGCGTTAGGACGGGGCAATCAACCCGTGACGGATCGCGCACTGCACGAGGTCGGCCGTCGAGGTCGCTCCGAGCAACCGCATGATCTGGGCCTTGTGATTCTCGGCCGTACGTACGGAGATATGCAGGCTACCCGCGACTTCTTTCGCGGAGCGACCTTCGGCGAACAATTGCAGGACTTCGCGCTGCCTGGGTGTCAGTAGTGGTTCGTCAGGGGCCTGATCCGGCTCGAAAGCGAGCGTCCGCGCTACGGCGTCCGCCAGCGCGGGAGCAAGGTAGGTGCCTCCGGCGAGCGCTTCGCGGATGGCGGTCAACAACTCCGTGCCGGCGGACTGTTTCAGCACGTAGGCGGACGCCCCGGCCCGGATGGCACGGACGGCATACAAAGCGTCGCAGTGCATGGTCAGGAAGATGATCTTGGCCTGGCACCCGGCTCGTCGAATCTGAGCGATCGCATCCAATCCGTTGAGCTGGGGCATCGAGATATCCGCGACGATCACGTCGGGCTGAAGCCGCAGGGCCGCTTCGACCAGTTGCCGGCCGTCCTCCACGATTTCGCTCAGTTCATACGCGGGTTCGAGGAGGCTGCGGAGCCCCTCGGCAACCATCCGGTGGTCATCCGCCATCAGAATTCTGGCGCAGCTCATAGATCCCCCTCAGCGTTGTGTTGTTCGTGCGGACGGATTGGCAATCCATCTTCCGGATCCTCGGGGAGCGGCAGCGATACGACGATCGTGGTGCCTTGCCCCGGGACGGATTCGATCCGGATGTCACCGCCGACGAAACGGGCTCGCTCCTGCATACTGGCAAGCCCCAGACCCGGCTGGCCTCGTGTCAGTGCCACATCAAACCCGCAACCGTAGTCCTGCACCTTCCAGCGTATGCACTCGGCGTCGGCATTCAAGACCAGTTCGATCCGCTCGGTCTGCGCGTGTCTGGCTGCATTGCGCAACGCCTCCTGGGTAATTCGAAACAGGCACAGGGCGATGTCTTTCCGAATGTCGGCGGGCAGTTCCCCACAGCGGAAGTCGACCGCGATTTGCGACCGACTTTCCCAGCGTTGGCATTCCGAGCGGATCGCGTCCGCCAGGCCCAAGTCGTCCAGGATGGAAGGATGCAGCTGGCGGGAAATGCGATGCACATCCTGCGACAAATCGCTCAGCTGCTCCCGGACACTCGCCAGCGCGGGACGCGCAGGGTTCGCAACCGTCAATTGCTGCTCGATCTGGCCGACCTGAATCGCGTTGGCGGCCAGCCGCTGCGAAACATCGTCGTGCATCTCCCGCGCCAGCCGTTTGCGTTCCTCCTCCTGGGCGGTCAGCAATCGGCCGGCCAGTTGCCGCGTCTCGTTGCGGCTGGCCGCCAACGCCGCATCGGCTCGGAGATGAGCGAGCGCGTTGCCGATCACTTCGGAAATGAGTCGGATGCGCTGTAGAATCCGCGCGTCCCACGACTGCTCGTGCGCTCGCAAGCCGAACGCCAGCAGACCGCACACCTGGCCGCTTTCCTGAAGGGCCACGGCGGCTACGGCCTTGACTCCCAGGCGATCCGCCAGTTCTCGCTCGTGGAAAGCCTCGGCCGGCAAGTCCGACGTAGCGGAGACGTGGAAGACGTCCCCGCGGACCAGTTGCGCCCACATCCACGGTATCGAATCCAAGGGGATCACTGCCGGCGGTTGTGCCTCACCCGGGCGGACGGACGTGACGTTCGCAAGCAATTCCCGTCCGTCTTCCGAAAGTCGAAACAGCGCGCCGCGATCCAGCCTCAATTGTTCCACGATGCATGCCAAAGCGCGTTCGATTTCGGCGTTGACCGCGTCGGGTGTGATGCCGACGAACCGCGACGAGACGTCCGACAGCACGGTCTCGAACTGCAGTTGATCTGCCAACGTCCGTTCTGCACGCCGCCGTCTGCGGCGATTCACCAGGAGGGTCCCGATCAGCATGGCCTGCAGGGCGATGGCGGTGACCGCGGCGGTGATATAGGCCCAGTATGTCTCCCAAACCGTAGGTTCCCGAAAGAGCACGAGCGAACCGTCCGGCAAATCATCCTCGTCGATGCCCCAGCGGCGCAGCTGCCGCCAGTCGAACATCGGGCGGTTCATCTCCGTTCCCGAAATGGGGATGGCGGAGGGACTCGCGCCTCGGATCACGCGTGCCGCGATGGCGCCTGCCCGCTCCCCCTGCCGTTGTACGGGCCCCAGATTCCCGCCCACGATGCCCGTCCCCAGGATCGTATCGTACAGGCCAAATACAGGGACCTTGGCCGCTTCGGCGATGTGCTGTCCAATGTCGGTCGTGGCGACAGCGTCTCCGCACTGACGGAGCAGAAGACGACGGCTGCCTGGGGGAACAGGTCGGGATGCTCCACGGCCAGGCAAGCCGCCGCACTGTCGCCCACCGGGATGACAACATCCGGCGCGGAGTCCGCGTACTTCATGCGGAGCAATTCCACCCACTTGTCACGGCCCTCCCGGTCCGGCAGTTGCTCGACCTCGAGGAATTCCACATCGATGTCCACCGGCTCGTGCAGATTCGCCTCCAGGCCCAAGCGAATCCCCCGGTCCCAATCCAGGTTGGCGGGCATCCCGTAAGAGAAGCTGTAGAGGACGAGGACCTGCGTGCGCTGCGCGGACGCATCGCCGAAAGCGACGGAGCCGCCCGATACGATCAGCAGGGCTGCGGCCAAGCACGTGCTGCTCACTGGTATCATGAACGTCGCTCCTTGTGCATCAGCTGACGGGCCACTCGAGCGTCGCCCAGCGCTGATGATGGCGGCGTCCGCTGTCCGCTGGCCGCAGCGCCGCTGTTCCTTCGGGAAGGTGTTCCGATTATGCCGCGCAAGCCATGCGTAAAACCACCTATTCTGACGCGTCACCCGCAGAAGTGCTAGTGGTTCGCGCCGGGATATCCGATCGAACAGACAGAACCCCGACGATCGGCGCGGGTTTTGAAGTTGCGCATTTGCGGGCTGTACGCCTGGCCGAAGGCCACACTCACCGTAGCCTGGGGCATCGCCCCAGGAACGCGAGCGGCCATCCGTTGTTTGGCCGAAGGTTATATTCATCCTGCGCCATCCGACGGGATGAATATAGCCTTCGGCCAAAATGAACCGCTCACACCCAGGTCCTGGGGCGGTGCCCCAGGCTACGGTGGAAACAGGCCTTCGGCCAAACCGGCGCGCCGCCAACATGCCCAACTTCAAGAGACGCGGACGGGCATTTGATCTGATGAATTCGAGTGCGTCTGGCTCTCTTGGCGATCCTGCCGAGGATTCAGACCATTCAGCGAACGGAGTCGCTGCTATGTTCAAGCCTATTGGCAATGCCTATCTTGTGTTGGCCGCGATCGCGATTTCAGCCTGCTCGTACGGTGCGTGGGCCCAAGAGGATTCGGAGGCCATGGACGTTGCGGACGACGCGGTGGCCGAGTTCGAAACGTTGGCCCTCGGCGAGGGTGGCGAATACGACGTTTCCGGGGATTGCCGCTGCCTCGGCACGCGTCCCACGCTGACCGGCGACTGGCACGGGTATCGGACGTGCCTGCAGCAATCCGGAGTCACCTTCGCGGGGCGGTCCACGCATTTCGCCTTTGGGATCGACGGCGGCATCGATTCTCCGCTCGTGGCAGCCTTGACACCTCTGGGCATGGGCGACACCTTCAAGTACACCGGGCGCGGTGAATACGACCTGATTTTCGACCTGGAGAAGTTCGGCGGCCTGCCCCACGGCAAGCTGCTGGTGCGGGCCGAGCACTGGTACGGCGAGTTCGGCAATGTCTCGCTGCACACCGGGGCCCTGACGCCCGCCGTGTTCCCGGCGGCGTTGCCGCCGGAACCGAACAACGAGGGCGTGCCCTACATTACCAACTTCCTGGTCACGCAACCGCTGTCGGAAAAGCTGATCGTCTTTGCCGGCAAGAAGGACGTGCTGGGTGCTGCCGACCAGGACATTTTTGCCGGGGGCGACGGCACGTCGCAGTTCGTGAATCAAGCGTTCGTCGCCAACCCCGCGTTCCTATTGGCGCTGCCCTACAGCGGGTTCACGGCTGGCGCTGTCATGCCGCAGTCGTGGGGCATGGTGTCGGCGTTCGTCTACGATCCGAAGAACCGCACGAAGGACTTCTTCAATCTGGACGATCTGTTTGCCAAGGGGGTCATCGTAGGCGGCGAGGTCAAGGTCAGCACCAACCTGTTCAACAAGCCCGGCGAGCATCACGTCGGCGGCATCTGGAAACACGTGGACCTGGTCGACCTCGCGTTCGACGAGCCGCCACCCGGCCAGTACCCTTACCCTCAGGGAGGCCTCGTCACCAAACCGGATTCGTACACGATCTACTACGGTTTCGACCAGTACTTTGTCACGTATCCGGGCGAGCGACCGGGAATCGGACCGAAGAAGGATCCGCGAGGTTGGGGGCTGTTCGGCCGGGCATCGATCAGCGACGGCAACCCGACGCCGTTACGCTACTTCCTGAGCCTCGGCCTGGGCGGCAACAGCCCGCTGCGCGACCACCGCGACAATTGGGGCCTCGGCTGGTACTACGTCGGCGCCAGCAACGAGTTCGGCCCGCTTCCGCGAACCCTGCTCGATCCCCAGGACGGTACCGGTGTGGAGATGTTCTACAACTTCCAAGTCACGCCGTGGCTGAACGTCAGCCCCGACGTGCAGTACATCTTGCCGGGCAACCGGGCCATCGCCAATGACGCATTCATCTACGGATTGCGGGTCAACATGCTTCTGTAACGCCGAAAACAGCCGAGTTCCGCCGCGAGTCTGCGCGAACGAACGATCAGCGAACGGTCCGGCATTCTGGCGGATTTGCAGCAGCGTCTGCGGTCGCGCGAGGCCTAACCGAGCCGCATTCCCAATCGCCTCCGTCTCGACTTCCGCTACGGCCTTCGCCTGCTCGGCGAACTGGTCCGGGCCGCCTGGGCCAGCGTGGCCGAAGTCGATTGCGGCGCGCCCGGTCGGGACGATCTCGTTCCCGGCTAGATCGCCAGCATTCAGACCGGGCAATTTGCAGTTACGGGACTTGGCGAGAATTGACCCGCAAGCGGCGAAACGTGGCGAGAGCGAAAAACGGCGGGACAAGACGAAAGAGGCGCCGGTGGGAGTCGAACCCACGAATGGCGGTTTTGCAAACCGGCGACTTACCCACGGAAACGCGGGGAAAACGCGGGTTCGGGCGAACATGCCAGCATATTGCCAGCAGTTGCGGCGGAAATCCCGCAAGACCTGCAGGCCCTGATTGACGCTTGGCCGGCCCTGCCCGATGCGATCAAGGCGGGCATCCTGGCGATGGTCCGAGCGGCGGGCGGTGGTGTCGGGCGGTGGGGTTGATGAAACGGAGCGATGACGGCATGATGGGAGCCGTTACGGACCGCAGTGCTGGAGGGTGCCAAACGTGACCAAGATGTCCCACCTGGTGATTCCCGCAGAGCGTATCGAACGGTCGATCCTCTTGCTCCGTGGCCAGAAAGTGATGCTGGACCGCGACTTGGCCGAGTTGTACGGGGTGGAAACTCGCGTCCTCGTACAGGCGGTCAAACGTAATCTTCGACGGTTCCCCGCCGACTTCATGTTCCAGTTGTCCAAGCAGGAGTTGGAGAATTGGAGATCACAGTTTGTGATGTCCAATCCAAACACGAAGATGGGCTTGCGGCGCAGGCCCTACGCATTCACCGAGCAGGGCGTAGCCATGCTGTCCAGCGTCCTGCACAGTGATCGAGCCGTTGACGTGAACATCGCCATCATGCGGGCCTTCGTCCGGCTGCGCGAAATGCTGGCCACCCACGCCGACTTGGCGCGGCGGCTGGACGAACTGGAACGAAAGTACGACCAGCAGTTTGCCGTTGTGTTCCAGGCCATCCGCGAGTTGATGAAACCGCCCACGGGAAAGGCCAAAGAGATGGGCTACCATACCCTGGTCAAGCAGAAGTGACGGGCCGCGCTTGGCTGGCCCTGCGCGACGCGATCCGGGCGGGCATCTTAGCGATGGTTCGGGTGGCGGGCGCGGTGCCCTGACGCGGACAGCGAACGCGATCAGGTGGCTGGCGAGCAGCGACCGCTCCGTACCCACCTTCCCACCCGTGCCGGGTTCCTGGCTGAAGTACGGGCCAGCAATCGGCCCGCCGTGCCTGCTCGTCCGGTTTCCCGCCACGCCCGAGATTCACCCCCTATGCCCCCGTTCAATCCGTTCCGCAGCCGTCTGGAAGTTGAGGAAACGAACTACTGACAACGCGTCATGACACATGCTGGGGGGGTGTCGCATCGCGCGAAACTGCCGGGATCCACGAAATCTCGGCCCATCTGGCCAACAGGTTTGCTCTCCCCTTCCAACGGCCCGTCCCATCCCCGTCGCCCTCTCACTGACACTGTGTCAGTAACTCGTTCACCTGGCGCCCCGTCTGCCTATCGTAGCGGCTATGCGGAGCGAACAAACGCTTCCTTCCGATTGGGAGTGCCGCCGCTTAAATGAGGTAGCGGCGGTGATTGACTGTCTTCACAAAACGCCAACCTACGCGGCCAATGGGTTTCCAATGGTTCGCGTTACTGACGTTAAAGGTGGTTTCCTTGACCTGCGTGGTGCTTTGTTAGTAGCGGAGGATGTCTACGAAGATTTCACCCGTCGGGAGAAGCCGCAACGCGGGGATATCGTTTTCAGCCGTGTTGGCACATACGGCGTCAGTAGCTTCGTGAACACAAGCACGCCGTTCTGCCTTGGGCAGAACACCGCGCTGATCCGCCCGCGAATAAACAGCAGGTACGTGTACCATTGCCTTCAATCCCCCGAAGTTAAACACCAAATCGAACAGACCGTCGTCGGTTCCACTCAGAAGACAATCAGCCTCAAGAGCATCAACAGTCTTCGGCTTCCACTCCCGAAGGCTCGCGAGTTGGAGGCCATCGCCCACATCCTCGGCACGCTGGACGACAAGATCGAACTGAACCGGCGGATGAACGAGACGCTGGAGGCGATGGCGCGGGCGTTGTTCAAGTCGTGGTTCGTGGACTTCGACCCGGTGCGGGCCAAGATGGAAGGGCGACAGCCAGAAGGCATGGACAAGGCCACCGCTGATCTGTTCCCTGCATCGTTCCAGGACTCGCCGCTGGGGAAGATCCCAAGGGGGTGGAGGGCTTGCCCGCTCCCAGACGCTGTCGAAGTGAATCCGCCCCGCTCGCTGCGCAAGAACGAAATAGCGCCGTACCTCGATATGAACAACATGCCAACACAGGGTCATCGACCAGCACGATGGATTCTTCGCCCAATGGCGTCCGGTACCAAGTTCACCAACGGGGACACCTTACTCGCTCGCATCACTCCGTGCTTGGAGAACGGCAAGACGGCCTATGTTGACTTCCTCGACGATGGACAGGTGGGGTGGGGTTCGACAGAGTACATTGTGCTTCGTCCCAAGGCACCGCTGCCGACACAATACGGGTATTTCCTGGCCCGCAGCGATGAACTGACCACCACACCCGCACAGATCGACCGCTGGCGGCAGGCTTCGTCGGAGCATGAACGGCTGGAGTTCAAGGAAGCGAAGACCCAGTTCGACAACCGCAGGCTTTGTGAATACTGTGTGGCGCTGGCCAACGAGGGCGGCGGCCATCTGCTGCTTGGTGTGGCCGACAGACCGCCGCGTTCGGTGGTGGGTACGCAGGCGTTCGACAACCCCGTCGCGATGGCGGAAAAGCTTTTCCAAGCCGTGGGCTTCCGGGTGGACATCGAAGAGGTTGCACATCCCGATGGCAGGGTTCTGGTGTTCCACATCCCGTCCCGGCCCCGTGGCAGCGCTTATCACTTGGAAGGCAAGTACCTGATGTTCGCGGGTGCTTCCCTGGTGCCGATGAGCGAGGATCAACTGCGGCGAATCTTTGCGGAGGGGGAACCGGATTGGCTGGAGGAGTACACGAAATCGGGCCTGGACGCCCAGGAAGTGATCGAGTTGTTGACACTCAGACCTTCTTTGAATTGCTGCGTTTGCCGTACCCCATCAGCATCTACGACATCCAGCGAGCGGTCGAGGACAAGGCGACGGTGCCGATCTACTACGAAAGCCGGATTGCCAAGCTGGCCTTGAAAGACGAGCAGATTCCGAAGCTGGACCCGGAGTTCGAGGAAATCACCGAGGGCGAGGAACAGGAACGCAAGGAGAAGCTCAAGACGAAATGGGCGGCCCTGGAAGTGTTGGTGGGCGACCAGAGGCGGTTGCAGTTGATCGCGGCGGATTTGGTCGAGCATTTCGAGCGGCGGTTGTGGACGGCAAACACTGGCTGAACACGTCAAGCGGCGTGCGGCACAACAGCCGATGCGAAAACTATGGCAAGACGAAACGCGGGCGGCCGTGCGGACCCGATGAGGGCAAGCCTTGCGGGATGTGCGGCGGTTGACCGAGGCCGGCTCGGCGACGCTCCCCGCGGCCGCCTTGAACTGCTGGCGGACTTGTGGGGAAAGTATCGGGCGGCATCGCGGCTGCTGGATGCGGACCCCGGCGACGCTGCAGCCCGGCAAGCGGTCAAGCAGTTTGCGGAACTGTTTATGCGACTGGCGGCCCGGTTCGGACTGACGCCCAGCGACCGGCAGCGAATGCCCGCAAGCCCGATGCCTACAGCCCCGGTTGTGTCGAGTCGCCAGCGATACCCAAAACCAAGTGATGATGACTTGGAGAAACGGTATTTCGGCGGATAGGATCAGACGAACATCGGGACGGCCGGCGGGGTTGCAAACCTGACGGCCAAGCGGCTGCGGGCAATGGTGCCTATTCCCCCGGTGAAAACGGCTTGGCATAATAGCGGGGGCAGGTTATGTATTCGACTTCCTGAACGATGTAACCGAATCAGAACTGCGGTTGCTGTTTGACTGTCTCAAAAGAGACACGCCCCCTCCCGACGATAACATCGAGTGTCGGGCGGTTCGCGATGATGACGCCCGAAAGGATGACGTTGACTACGTTCTGTTGCGGCGCAAATGGACGTCGGTTTTGGCAACTGAAAGTGATGCTTTCGACAACTGCTTTCAGTTAAGCCTAATTGGGCAGGCCCGCAAACTGCTTGATGAGATACGCGACGCGAAAGGCGGGCATCTGCAGAACGCAACGCCCAAGAACGTGGCCCCCGAGTTGGTTAAAGCAACGGATGACGATCTGCCCCAAGACTGGTTTCTCTTCTTTGCCCACAGCGATATCTTGCGCATGACTTGCGGCATGCGACCGGGCGGCCGGTCGTATGCATTCGCGCGTATAGGCGGACTTTCAAAGACAAACGTTGACGCGGCAGTTGATGCCTTAGGGGGGATGTTCACGAACGCGGATGAAGAAGATGCGAACGGGATGCTTTTCGAGTACCCGCCCTATGAGTTTCAGGCAATTTTAGTTGCGAAACTGCAGCAAGACGATAGAGGTAAGTTCCTGCTTGCATTATCCGATCTGCAAGAATGGAAGGACAACGGGGAACTGCAACCTGCCCTTCGGAAATTACTCGATGCCCTGACGCCCTGCCCGGACGATACCCACCCTCGGAGTCGCCCCCCAAGCAACCCGCCCTGACGCCCACGCCAGTGGCTGGCGCTGGCGTCTTCATTTCCTACTCGCAGGCTGATGCCAACTTCGTGGACAAGGTCTACAACCGCCTGCGAACGGCTGGAGCATCGGTGTGGCTTGACCGTCACGACATGCTGGCAGGCTCCATCCAGAAGCAAGTGTCCCGAGCCATCCGCGAAAATGCAATCATCCTGCTTGTCCTTTCCGAATCCAGCGTCAAGAGCGACTGGGTGGAGAACGAACTCGACATGGCCCGCAGCAAAGAGAAGGAAGAAAACCGCGAAGTGCTTTGTCCGGTGGCCCTGGACGAAGCCTGGAAGGCCAAGGTGTCTTGTGACGACACGCCCGATCGGCAACTGTGGCGAACGTTGGCACAGAAGAACATCCTGGACTTCTCTAAATGGAAGACAAAGGCGTTCGACGGTCAGTTCGAGAAGCTGTTGCGCGGCATAAAGATTTACTATGAACCGAAGAAGGAGTGACGAGGACCAACCCGATCGTCCTGAACGCCCGTCTATTGCGTCAAAGGAAGCGTGGCCGGCCGTTCGGACCGGACGAAGGCAAGGCTTGCGGGATTTGTGGAGGTTGACACAGCCCGTTCCACAACCGCGGGCACGAGTGCGCGTTCCAATTTTCGCTTGTGCAGCTCCCTGTGGGCGTCCGCAGGCTTGATCTCGCCCGTGCGGACCTTCTCGGCTAAGTCGGGATCTTGGTTTGCCAATGCGTCGCCACGGGCCACGGTAGCGGGGCTTGTCTTGCTGGCCTTGGCCTTTTCGTTACGGCTCACTGGTGTTCCAAGTTTTGAACCAGTAGTTGTGCATTTTGAACAACCACTGGCTAACGTGACGGCGCAAATCGCGAGCGCGATGATGTCCAACAGAAGATGCTTCTTTGTCCGCTCAATTCGTGGATCTTCGAGATCCTTGAAATGCTTGAAGATGGTAAGTCCAGACGCGGACGACGTAGCGATGGTTGACATGCAAAGACCTCCGTGAATCCAAGAGAAATCCAACTCACAGAAATCTTTCGCTGCTAGCATTGACTAAGGCAAGGCCAATGCAAATAATCTTTTCTAGAAGATTTGATGCGTTTGCCGTGGGGGAGAGGCCCCTCGGCGCCAATCCTGAAAAGGATCGCAACTACCGGCCGCTCGACATCAAGGCCGGTGATCGTTTGCGGCTCAAGGTGGCACTCGACGGCAACGCCGCCGTCGCCTGCGTCAACGACGACGTCTGCCTGTCGACCCGCATGTATGACCGCCGCGCCGACACCTTCGGCGTCTGGGCCGATACGATGGACGCCGGTTTCTCCTCGCTGCTAAAGAGGTCTGTATCTGGCGCGCCGCCGACGGCCGTGGGCATGTCCGGGGCGCCCGCCGAGCAACCGGTGCCGCCGCAAGATGCCCCCTTGCGCGACAAGACGCTTGTGGCATGGGTTGCGCCCGCCACGCTCACGCAGCGCGGCGGCAGCGTGCTGACGATCATCGACAAGCAAGAGCGGTTCGACGCGATCGTGTTCGGCGAGCGGGCGACGGGCAAGTGGATGGCCGGCAGCGACTTCTTCCGCCGCACCCCGGCCGACCAACAGGCCCAACCGCCGGAAACGGCCGATGCGAACACCGTCGTGCAGGTTGCGATCGCCTACCAGGGCAACAACATCCGCATCCATCGCAACGGCGAGCCCTACGCTCAGTACCAGGTCGAAGAGCCGCAGCCGTTCACCACGGACGATACCGTGCTTATCGGCCTGCGGTACGTAGGAGGGATGGGCGAAATCGGGTTCTTCCACGGCACGGTCGAGGAGGCCCGCCTGTACGACCGAGCCCTCGACGCCGCAGCCATCGCCCGCCTCGCCCCCGGCCGCCCGTCGGACCCCGAGCCGATCGGCCTGTGGACGTTCGAGGACGGCTCGGCTTCCGACGAGATGGGCACCTTTCCCGAAGGCAAGCTGTTCGGCAATGCGCAAATCGCCGACGGACGGCTCCATCTCGACGGCAGGACGGGCTACGTGGAAACCGCCCGCGAGCGGCCCAGCACCGCCCAGGCCATGTTCTGCCGGCCCTATCGGCGCGACACGGGCCGCATGTGGGACGTCTGGCCGTACGTGCACGAGGGAACGTACTACTGGACGGCCACGCCAAAGGACGGAACGGGGGGAAGGTTCGGTTTCGGTGAGAGCGATGATGGTGTGACGTGGCAGGCCCTGCCGCCGCCGAAAGTGGAGGGTGTTGGCCACGGCGAGGTCGGCGCAATCGAGCCGATTGGCGACCGATACACCATGATGTTCGGCGCCGGCGGGCGGATGGTAACGCTCGTGGCCGAGCGGCCCGAAGGTCCGTTCCGCGCCGCCGAGCGGAACTTTAACCTTCTGACCGGGCACACGTACTTCTCCCGCTTCTTTCCGACGCCCGACGGCGTGCTGGTCAGCCACCATTCGATTGCCCGCGACGGTCCTGTGTACTTCGCGCCGCTGAAGGCCACCCATATCGACGCGCAGGGAACGCTCCGGCTGGTCTGGTGGAAAGGCAACGAGCCGCTCAAGCACGAACGGGTGGAAGTGGAAACACCCGCGCCGATTGGGGAAGCCGCTCCGGCCATCGCCCTGCTCGAACCTTCGTTTGATATGGACCGCGGCGTCGTGATGGAAAGGACCCTCGCGCTGCCTGCGCCGGAGGAGGCCGGGCGCAGCGGCCTGTACGTCGAGTTCCGTGCGGACCGCGGGACAGCCATCCTGCTTGGCGCGGCCGGCAAGGCGGAACTCGGCCCCATCGGAGCCGCTGGAACCGACTTTACGGCCGAGAAACGCGTCGACCGGGAAATGCAGTTCAGCCGGATCGCCCGCTTCCGCCTGCTGCTGAAACATTCGCTCTTTGAGTTCTACCTCGACGACGTGCTCATCGAATGCTTCAGCCTTCCCGGGCGAGCCACCGGCCGAATCGGCCTGATCGGGCACCGCGATGGACGGCCGGTCGAGGACATCCGGGCATGGCACTGCCGGCGGCCGGAGGAGTGAAAGCTCGTGGACAGGCCGGCCCCCGCATAATAGGCGCCAATCATGAGAACCGGAATGTCTCCGGCTTAGTCTATGGGATGCGAGTGAAATCAAATCAGAACGAACGGAAACAAACAGATGAAACACACCCTCACCGCAACCATGAAATCAACCCTCCGGATCTGAACCGTTGGGAGCCGGCGCACGACGGGCCGCTGGCCCGTTCACCGGCGGACAACGGATGTCATGTTCTTGAGCGAGGGACGCCATCGACACCCTGCGAATCCATGCGATTGTGAATGGACTTCGTTATTCTCCGCGATGGACTATGGCGGTCCTGTCAGGTTGCCGGTCGGATGGTAGATGGCGTAGCCCCAGGTCGCGGCCTGCATGTGCGGATGGCCGGGAATGCCAGGACGGCGGCCTTCGATGACATGGCCTTTCCAGATCCGGCCCGCGGCGTCGCTCCAATGGACCATCCACAGGCCGGCCAGCACGTCGCCGCCGCGGGGCGGATCGTCCGCGGCGCTCAGCAGTTTCCAGGGCACGGCGTACTCCATCACGTACCCCCGATCGCCCGCATGCTCTCGAAACACTCCCTCCCAACCCTCGGCGATCATCGTCTGCCGGTGCCGATCCATGCCGTAGGCCAACTGCAGGCACGGACGCTGCTCGGGCCGGTAGTACCAGAGGATCAAGCCGACCAGCTTTCCGTTGGCCCTCGATACATTCCCGCAGGCTGATGTGGATGCGCGTCAAAGCCATGTAGATCGTCCGCACATTGCGCCCCAGCGCTTCGGCCACCGCGCTGCCGCCGAGCCCCTTCCCATAGCGCAGCGCCACGATCTGGCGGGCGTAGGGGGAGAGCCTTGGCAGGCACTCCTGCAAGGCCTCGGCGCGCCCGTTCGCCGCCGGGCCGTCCTGAGTGGCCCAGTAGGCGTCCAACTGATCCAGAATCTCCGGCGTGAGCGGTTGCGTTGCATGGCGGGACTTGTCGCGAAGTGCCGCCAGAGCCTGGAACCGGGCCGTTCGCCGCAGCCACACCGGCAGTGCCGCCTCGTCGCGCAGTTCCGCTCGCTTCTGTACCGCCAACGCTACCTCTTGGAACACGTCCTTGACCAAGTGCGAGTCGCGCACGATTACCCAAATATAGGCCGCCAGCTTCGCTCGTTCGGCGAGCAGTACCCGGACGATCGTCGTCTCGCTGATCGTCATGTCCCAATGAACTCCCGATTTTTTTCCAGTGCCACCTATTATAGGTTCCGCGAAGGCAAGAAATGTCAACATCCCGATGCAGACACCGGCGCGATTTTTGGAACTTAGTTATCGAAGCCTACCAACATGGCTGGCCAAGTGGCGCAAGCTATACTGAAGCTCCATCGACACCCGACATCCCTCTGACAAAAGCATGAGGAAAGGACTGAACATGAAACATACTGCCTTGCTCTTCGTTGCCGCCGTCGCCCTTTGTGCTGGTCCGGCGTTCGCCGCGGAAAACCCCGACCTGGTGCCGCGGGCGGCGATCATGGCCAGCCACGAAGCCCGGCCCGGTGCCGCGGCGGCGGTGGCCGACGGGCTTGTGCCAGCCGCCGGCAGCCGCGATGACCGGCGCAGTGTCTGGATGGTCGATGCGAAGGATCTGCCGGCCTCGCTCGTGTTCACCTGGCCGGAGCCGGTCACGGTCTCGACAGTGGTCTATTACGGACGCACGACCTGGAGCTTCGAGGTCTTCAAGGACTACGCCGTCTTTCTCGATGACGCCGCGACGCCGGTCGTCGAGGGCGTCTTCCGCAACGGTCATGGTCCGCAGCCGGTCACGCTGCCCGCGCCGGTCCGCGCGCGCAAACTGCGGCTCGAGTTCCGCTCGCATCATGCCGGCGGGAGCCCCGGCGCGGCGGAGGTGCAGATCTTCGCCCAGCTACCCGCGCAAAAAGATCTGCTTGGTCAATTCACGGATTTGTCGCTGGACTACCGCTACGCCTACTACCCCTCGCACAACCTGGTGCGCATCCATCTGCCCAGTCCGCCCGCCGACGCCACGGCCTGGCATCTGACGCTGTGCCCGGAGGCCGGCGGCGCAGCGCTGGCCGAACGCTCCGGCAAGCTGCCCACCGCGGCGGGCGGCGAGCCCATGCCGGTGCCGAATCTGCCCGAGGGAGACTACACCCTGACCCTGGCGCTCACCGGCGGTGCGGAGCCGGTCATCGAGGAACGCGGCATCCGCCGCGATCGGCCGGAGTGGGAGGGCAACCAACTGGGACTTGACGACGTCGTGATTCCTCCTTTCGAACCGCTGGCGGTTGACGACCAGGCGAAGCGGGTGCGTTGCGTGTTGCGCAGTCATACCCACGGTGGGGCCGGTCTCTGGGAACAGGTCGTCAGTCAGGACCGCGAACTGCTGGCCGCGCCCGTGCGGCTGGAGGCCACGCACGGCGGCCGGGTCAGCACCGCCACCGGCCCTGCCCCGCGCTTCGCCCAGCGGACACCGACGGCCGTGTCCGGCGAGGCGACTTGGTCGGCCGGGCCGCTATCCGGGACCACGCGTCTCCGCTACGATTATGATGGCCTCAAGACCTTGACGCTCAACCTGGCGCCGACCACGGACGCCATCGAGCGATTGCAACTGGTGATCCCTTTGAGATCTTCCGAGGCGTGGTTGATGCATCCGGTTACCACCATGCTGCGCCAGCACTTCGCTGGGCGCATCCCGTCAGGCAACGGCAAGGTCTGGGATTCCTCCGGTGTCCCCAACCGACTGAACGGGTCGTTCGTGCCCTACATCTACCTGGGTGGCCCGGAGCGCGGCATCTGCTTCGCGGCCGACAATGACCGCGACTGGATCACGGACAGCGACACCCCGATGATGGTCATCGACCGCGAGGACGAGACGGTCAACCTGCGGCTGAACCTGATCGCCAAACCGTCGCGCCTCGAGCGGGCACGCACGATCACCTTCGCCCTGCAGGCTACGCCCGCCAAGCCCATGCCTGAGACGCCGTACAACTGGCGACGTTGGTGGGCCAACACCGGTACGGAACGCGACATCGACAGTGTCCAACTCAACTTCTGGGGCGCCAACATGTACTGGGGCGGGCGGCATTTCGCCACCTCGGTCTATCCCGCGTTCGAGGACTACGGATTCTGGGAACGATTGGCGGAGAGCCGCAGGACCGGCAAGCGCGACGCCGAGTTCGAGCAGCAATTTCTGGCGCGTTTCGAGAACCTGTCGGAACAGGACTACAACAATCTCAAGGCTCACTACAACGCCGGGCTGAGCTGGGCTCCGGGCTCTCCGCCGATCACGCCCGAGACGAAGAAGTTCAGCTACATCATTCCCTACACCAATCCGCGGGGCGCGCACTTCGAGACGCCGGAGTTCATCACCACGTACATCGACGAGTGGCTGCAAGGCGACATCGTCGATCCGCGGTGGAACAACTACTCGACCTTCGAACGCCCCCGGCGGGTCCACGCCGAGTTTCCCGGAGTGGCCTGCTGGTACCAGGTCGAACCGGTGCCCAGCCGCATCGACATGCTGCTGTTCTATCACAAGAAAATGCTCGACACCTTTGCCGATGGCATCTATTGGGACAATTTCTTCCTGCAGCCCAACTATGCTCCGGCCGAAGCCGGCGGACCGGGTTATGTGGACGACGACGGCCGCCCGCGTGCCGGCGCACACCTGATGGGCTTCCGCGAACTGGTCAAGCGCACCGCCACCATGATGCACGTCATGGGCAAGCGGCCGATGATCTACATCCACATGACCAACGTCAATATCGTGCCCATGCTCTCCTTCGGCACGGCCAATCTCGATTGGGAATGGCGCGACCAGGGGCATTTCGCGAGCATGGACCTGCAGGACCGCATGGATCTCGATCTGATCCTGGCGCACAACCTTGGCCTCCAAACCGGCAACCTGTCCGTGGGCATTACCGGCAACATTCTCAAGGGCGGCGGCGGGGTCTCCCGCGAATGGCTGCACCGCACCGGCATGGCGGTCTGCTTCCCGCACGAGATCCGCATGCACCAGGGCGACAACTCCGTCTCGTTCGTCCAGACCGAACTGGCGCGTTTCGGCTACGGGATGCCGGACTGCCGCGTCTTCCGATACTGGGAGGACGGCTTCCCGCTCCGCACGCAGGGCGCCGAGATGCGGGCGTTGGTCCTGGCGCGGGGCGGCAAGGCGCTGATCGCTCTGGGCAACGATGGTCCTGCCAAGGCGGCCGCCCAGGCATCCGCTGGCACCGCGACCGCTGGGCCGTCGCTGGAGGATTACGATGCCGGGCAGCGCGGTCTCAAGACGCCGGCGAAGCCGGAGCCGACCGGCGGTGAGGCGGCGAAGGCGGAGACCTACACCGTGCATCTCCGCCTCGACCTGAAGGCGCTCGGGTTATCCGAGAGTGTCCAGGCCCACGACGTCGAAATCAAGGCTGGCCGCGCCAAGGCCACGCATCCCAAGGCGGCCGGGATGCCGGCCCAGCCGGCCGAACTCAAACGCCTCGCCCCCGGGGTGTTCGAGGCGAAGATCGCGCACCATGATTTTGCGTTGATCGTGGTGGAGTAGTGGGTGGCCGGAGCATCCTGCTCCGGTGAGAGAGAATCGACAACAGCCGGAGCAAGGTGCTCCGGCCACACCAAGGAGAACCAGAGATGCTGAAGAAATCCGCCATCGCCCTGCTCGCCCTGGCCGTCTCGTGTGCCGCCGTCCTGGCCGCCGAAACGCAGTACAAGCACCCGGTCGCGGTCATCCCGTATGCCGCCAACAAGCCGGTCATCGACGGCAAGGTGGACGACGCCGAGTGGCAGGGCGCGTTCAGTCAGCGGGCGCTGCAGACCACCGGTCGGACGATCAGCGCGCGCCAGGCGCGGTTCTGGATGATGTGGGACGAGGAGAACCTCTACATCGCCATGCGCGACCCGCTGCGCCCGGGCGAGCGGCCCATCCAGCAGCACCGCAGCCGCCAGACCGGCACGGATCTGGATGTCATTTTCGACGACTGTTACGAGATCTGGGTCTCGGTGGACGCCACCGACCCGCTCACCGGCCAGCCGAACTGTTTTACGCAGTTCATCGGCAACTTCGCCGGGGGGCGCTACGATGCGATCCACCAACCCGCGGTGGGCAATTCGCGCACCAGCAGCTACGACACCAACTGGGAACCGAAGAGCCGCCTCACCGAGAAGAATGAGTGGGAGATGGAGCTGGTCATCCCGCGGGCCAGCTTGGGAACGACTAAGGGGCCGTTCCACGACGGCATGCGCTTCCGCACGCTGATCGCCCGCAACTACAAGCGTCCGTGGGAGCAGAACTCCTTCGAGGGCACCTCGTCCTTTTCGGTAATCGACACGCACAGCGAGTTTGTCATGTCCAAGACCGCGCCGGCCCTGCACCTGCTGGGGGTGGGCGACGCCGCCGCCGGCAAGATCGGACTGCACCTCGCCGCTCTCGGCCAGACCGACGCCAGGATCGCCTGGCGTTACGCCTCGGATGCCGTGACCAAGGAAGGTGCCGCCGAGGTCAAGAAGGGGACGTTGGCCGAGGTGGTCAACCTGCCGGGACTCGATGCGCCGGGTGACGGGAAGGGCCAGGTGCGCATCACCGTAACCGGCGCCGGCGGGGCGACGCTGCTCGATTGGCAGTCCCAGCGCGCCTTCGGGGGCATCCCCACCGAGGTGATTGCCGACCGCGGCGACGTGCTGAACCTCGGCATCGCCTTTAACCCCGTCCGCGACTACGCCCGCGTTTTCGGCGACTTCATCAACTACGACGCCCGCGGCGAGATCCACGAGATCGTCATCGCAGTCCGCGACGCCGCCGGCAAGGAGATCAAGCGGGCGACGACCGAACTGGACGCCGACGCCTATGCCAAGGCGGTTCTGCATTTCGACAACCTCCCGATGGGCACCTACACGGTCCGCCTGGAATGCCTGGCGAAGGACGGAAAAGTGCTTGCCGGCAGGGACAGCACCTTCGCCAAGGAAGACCTGGCCAAGAAGTACCAGTGGTGGAATACGCAGCGCGGCAGCATCGAGAAAGTAGTACCACCGTGGACGCCGGTGACGCTCAAGCAGCGCACCGTGGGCGTCTGGGGCCGTGAGATGGAGATCGGCGCGGCGGGGTTGCCGACGCGCGTCTCGACTCAGGGGCATGAAATCCTCGCCGCGCCCGGGAAACTCGTCGCCACCCTGGCCGACGGCAGGGAAATGGAGGCTCAAGGCGTCAAGACCAAGACCCGCTTCGACCAGAAGCACCGCAAGATCGTCGAGGTGGCGAGCCAGCTGGGCGACATCGCCGTGTCGAGCGAGGTGCGCGCCGAATTCGACGGCATGTACAAGGTCACCATGACCCTGACGCCGAAGCGGCCGGTCGAGGTCAAGGAGCTGAAGATCGTCCTGCCGTATGCGGAGGCGATGGGCGAGTATATCCACGCGGTCACGGCCGAGATCCGCAGCGCCTACTGGTACGGCTTCACGCCGCAGGGTGAGGGACGGGTCTGGGCATCCACCGATCTGGGCGACAAGACGATGCGGATCGGCTCGTTCATCCCCTATGTCTGGCTCGGCTCGACCAAGGGCGGGCTGTGCTGGTTCGCGGACAGCGACGAGGGCTGGATTCCCAACGACGAGGTCCCGGCGATCGAGATCCAGCGGAACAAGACGGGCCAGGTGGACCTGGTGTTCAACCTGGTCAGCGCCGAGGCGACCCTCGACGCGCCGCGCACCATCACCTTCGCGCTGCAAGCCTCGCCGGTCAAGGCGCTGCCACCTCGTTGGCGCGAAGAGAATTGGTGGTGCGGCGACACCTTCCGGCAGTACGCCCACGACCAGAACCTGATCTTCGCCTCCACACCCTTCGTGGTGCCGGCGTACGCCGAAAAGGCGAAACAGATTGTCGCGGCGCAGCACAAGGCGGGCCGCCCGGCCGTGCCCTACTTCATCCACTCCGTCCTGCCGGGGTATCTTGTGCCGGAACTGGGCGTCTTGGCCGAGGAGTGGCAGACCCCCTACGGCTCCTACGGCTCCAAGGCCCTCTGCTACCGGGGCTCGTTCGTCGACTACATGATCCACAACTGGAGCCAATGGGCCGAGGAGTACGGCATCGACGGCTACTACATCGACAACATGGTGCCCATGCAATGCGACAACCACGAGCATGGCTGCGGCTACCGTCTGCCGGACGGGCGGATCCAACCTTCGTTCCCGATGTTCGGCACGCGCGAGTACTTCCTGCGCAGCCGGGCGGCATTTCTGGAGCAGCGTCCCAACAGCACGATCGTCATCCACATGACCAACTGCATGGTCCTGCCCTGGGTCGGTCCGGCCGATCTGACCTACGACGGCGAGCACCATGTGATCTATCCGGAAATGAACAAGACCTTCATGGACTTCTGGAGCCTGGAGCGGATGCGGGTCGACTTCCCCGGCCAGTGGGGAGTGCCGGTCGACTTCATGCACGAATACCAGGGGCGATGGGCCGCCGCCGACCTGTACCGCGTCAAACGCGCCTACTTCGCCACGGTCATGCTGCACGACGCCCTGCCGTATGGAAACAACAACGGGCACGCCAGAAATCTGATCGCCCAGCGCCGCGACTTCGGCATCAGCGAGGACGATGTGCAGTTCCTCGCGTACTGGGATGAAACCGGGCTGAAGGCGCAAGGCGACGACATCAAGCTGGCCGGCTGGCAACGCCCCGGCAAGCTGCTGCTGCTGGTGGCCAACTTCGGCGAGGCGCAGACCGCGCAGGTGAAACTCGACCTTGGCAAGCTGGGCTGGAAAGGGGCGACCCTGGCCGTGAGCGACCCCGAGCAGGGGCAGACACTCACCGTCTTTGGCCATGGCGGGGCCGTCACCATCACCCACGACGCCCCGGCGCCGCGGCTCGACGGCACGACTCTGACCGTACCGGTCGAGCGCCACAACTATCGGCTGCTGATCATTGAGAAGAAGTGATCCAGGAAACAACCCCATGATTGGAAAGCGAGAACGAACCATGATGGCCGTGAGTCTTTGCGGAATTCGATTCTGTTTGGGAAGTCTGGTTGGTGCGGCCTCGGCTTTCGTCGTCGCGCAAGCTGCGGCGAGCGGGCCGCAGTTGCCCTCTGACGATCCACGGGCAATCAGGCTGTTCAACTGCGATTTCAATCGGGCCCGGTGGCCACCGAGTGAAACGCTGCCCCACGGAAACGTCCGGCCGTCGCAGCCGGAGGATTGGGCCGAGGTGGATGCCCAGCAGTACTTCGACTGGCACCGGGAATTCGGTAACAACGTTGTCTACTGTCAGGCGTACTGTTCCACTGGCTTCGCCTTGTATCCGAGCAAGCTCGGTGCCGTGGGCAAAGGCAAAGCCGCGGGGCTGTTTCCCGAACTCTATGCCTTGGCGCGGAAGGCGCAACTGCCGGTCTGGTCGTACTACTGCGTGGCGGCGGACCTCTTCCAGTCGCGCGAGCATCCCGAGTGGCTTGTGCCGGGCAGCGTCCCCGGCTCCTATGGCCACGGCGGCTTCTTCGCTCCCGAGACGCCCCATACCGAGCTGGTCTGCGCGCGCCTGCGCGAATTCCTGAAGGAATACCCTGTCGACTGGTTGCTGCTGGATTGGTTCGTCTACGGCCAGCGATCGGCTATCTCGGGGCGACTGTGCTCCCGCAGATCCAAGATGAGACTAAAAAGCGTAATCAAACGCCACTAACCACGATTTCTCAAGATAAAGTAGGTGGACGTTGCATCCATTTTCGAATACAAGGTACTTTGTTCCTTCGTTGTTTTTCCTTGCTGTGTAGAGTTTGACGACCTTGCCGCTGTTCCGGCCTTCTCCCAGGCCCCAGGACTGTATGCCTTCCGACGGGTCAACGTTCCCCTTGTCGTCCACCTTGGCCATCTGGACCTGAACCTCGGCTTTTCCGTCTGAAGCTTCCGCCACCGTGGTGCTAACCTGGGTGAGCCCGCTTTCCTCCGCTGCGGCCGCGGCCATACGTTTGACCTCAGTGACATCAACGCCATCGGCTTCCATCATCTGCCACGCTTCCCGAATGATGCCGTACCGTCCCGTGATACGGACCTTTCTCTTTTCAGCAGGAGCTTTGGGTTGGGCGGCCGGTGCCCGTGCGGGAGGTTGCGATTGTGCGGCACCGCCCCCCGACTCCCCTGCATCATCTGCTGCTTCTTGGGCAGGTTCTCCCTCCGCGGCGTGTGGTCCGGGTTCAGCCGCCTCTGTTTCGGGAGCCAGAGGCTTCGCCTCGGCTTCATCCGGAGTCAACCCTGGAGGCGGTTGCGCCCCGGCCGCGGATTTTCTTTTCTCTTCACGCACCTGAATGTATTGCTGATCTTCTTTGCTCAGGATGTTGATCGGTACTCGAACCGTGGTGCCGTTCGATTTCCTTAGGGTCACGGTCTGGCCAACCACAGATTCGAGAGTGGCCGCGGTTGTGTAGCCACCCGACTTCCAAACCCGGAGCTTCTCCGTCTCCACCCCTGCGCGCCCCGTTGTGGCGGTTTTCGACAAATCAGCTGGCTCCGGCTTGGGTTGTGCGGGCTTAGGTTTCCAGGAGCCCGGCAACGTCTTCCGGGCTGTCTTGTTGGCATGCGACGTTCGGGAACTAGTGGAAGCGATAGGACTCTTGTCCGCGAACGTTGCCTCCGCGGCGGAGCTTTCGATAATCTGCGCGCAACAAACCGCCTCGGAACTTGCATCCTGAATTGCAGCAACTGTCGCCAAAATAGCGATCCGCAGGAATAAACGCACAGCATGCACCTCATTCAGTTGATTCCATCTAACCTCGCGGCGTCTCAGTCGGGTGGGTGGATCGGCATACCAAAAAGGCAGTAAAAAGAAACTGGTTCCCGAATACGAGGTTGGCATCGAGAGTCCCTACCGGAGGCGTCACGAGGTATCGAACCGTTGCAGCCCGTAGTCGCGGCCGATCAACTCCGGGACCGCCGGCCGAGGCGTGCGCGCACGGTGTACAATGCGGCTTGACCGCAGTGCGGACAACAGGGTGCCTGCTGCGTTGGTGCCGCGTCTGGATTCGAACTGTCGGTGGCGGGCAGCGGCACTTGAAGCAGCCACCGAAGCAGGCCCAGCTTCCCTTGGCGATGGCAGTTGGCCAGGAAGCCGAACGGACGCACTCGTTGAACACGGACGCCGTGCTCAGCGTCTGCCTCGACCACGAAGCGATCGCATCCGGCAGCCGGTTTTGGAAAGCACGACGGTTCTGCAACATTTTCAGCAAGCAGAATCGGCCGATCGAAAACCGTCGGTTTTTTGCAATTCTAGGGCACGCTGCTGATGCTGGCCGGACCACGCCGGGTCCCGTTACGACCACCCGAGCGATTTCGCGTGGCCGTGAATCGCCCGAGTCGCTGGACCGCCAACCGTAGTTCGCCCGGATGATTGGCCCGGCGTGCCCCGAGTCCGCGTAACGGTTGCGCATCAGCCGGTGGCTGGCGACAGACCGGATCGTCCTGCGACACATCGGGCGACGGGCGGACCGCGGAGGGGAATCCGGTGTTCGTTGATCGCGACCGTGTCGTCGATCCGGCCACGGACAGCGACACCGGTCCCCGTGATACGCGCCGGCGAGCGCGGCTGGCTGGACCCGGAGCTGATTACCTACGAATTGCTGCTGGAAGACGTCGCGGCGCTTGATGCGTGGCTTGCCGCGTTGGCGTAGTGTAGCGGCAAACATGTGAAACGGCACGACCGGACCGCAGCGGACGAAATGGCGCCAGCACCGGCACGTGTTGCCGCGCAACCGTTGCGTAGCGCTGGCCCCCTACGACAACAAACCAAACCGATTTTGTAAAATCCTCGCGACCTCGCGTTGGACGGGCCGAAGTATATTGCTGAATTCTGGCACGCCGGAGCCCATTTTTTGCAAATCGGGATCGCGGCTGGCCGGAGATTGCAGACGCGGATCGGAAAAGACCGGGAGCAATACTGTTCGGCACGATTCTTGCTGTTCGTATCCTCGCCGCTTGTCGGCGAGTGGTTCAGGTTACGTGGCCACGGACACGCGGCCATCTCAGACGACGTTGATCCCCGACGCTCGCCGTCGGGAGATTCAGGATAGATGGCTGAGATGGGGATACCGCTAATTCGCCTGAAGTACTCGCCGACGAGCGGCGAGGATCAAAGCTCGTGTTCTGTGAGTTGCCCTCGTGGCCAGTTTTCCTCAATCACTCGACGGCAAGCGTCGAGGATGCCTGTCGGCAGCAACCCTCGTGCCGAACAATATTGGGACGGGGGTCGTTTCTGGCGTGACGAGTTTGCTAAACGGCTTGGAGTAAAGTCCGAAACCTAACTCTCCATCGTGAGCCGTCATGCCCAGAATCGTGAAAATGCCCGGCCAACGATCTTCCGCAAAGACGAGGACTATCACGATGACGGAAACGCCCCCGTCTCCTCCCGACCCGCCAAGGCGCTGACTTGGCGAGCTTTCCTGAACCGTGTTTCCAGCGGAGTTGCGGCCGGCGCGTTTGCTGCCACCAGTCTAACCGCGTCACGCCCGGCGCGGGGCGCCCCGGCGGACCGCAGCGATCTTCGCGTCACCCGGATCATTGCCCAGGATCCTCGGCAAAGCGACGGACCGGCCCGTGGCCGACCTGTTCGGGCCACGTCTCCGCCACCCCGTCGAAGTTCTGTCGACGTCAACGACGGGTACGAGAAGGGCCGCACAGCGGCCAAACGCTTCATCGAGGAAACCAGCGACGCCAACCCGAAAAAGGTGTCAGGAACCGTTGTTTGACAGAAAGGATTGGCTTGGCTGGACTTGGGCCATGAGAAGACCGAAACGAGCAGCTGATGGTGGATTGATTTACCACGTTCTGAACCCTGCCAACGCGCGGATGCCGAAATCTTTGAGGACGACGAGGATTACGCGGCTTTCACGCAGGTGCTCGACGCGGTCGTGGAACGTACGCAAATGCGATTGTTGGCGTATTGCGTGTAACCGAACCATTGGCATTTGGTAATCTGCCGCGAGAAGACGGGGAGTTGTCCCGGTTTGCGGCCCTGGCTGACGCTCACGTACACGCAACGTTGGCACGCTCATCGACGAGTTGGCGGCGCAGCGTCGTTGCGTGCAGTGCGGCAGTCCGTTTGGCGAGGGAGCTTGGAGCGACCAGATCGTCCGCCGACGGGGACTGGAAAGCACGCTTCGCCCCCAAGACCGCGCCAAGAATCGCGAAAAGTCGGGATCGAACAATGGCGCGCGACTGGCCGGCCAGATTGCAGCAACCCGAAGAAGCCGGTACGTTAGTACTTTCCAGCCAAGAAACTTGGGAGAGAAAGCATGAATCCAGCTGAACACGCTTTGACCGTTCAGAACGCGGCCGGCGAATCCCCGATGTGGGTTTCCGAAGAAGACGCACTGTATTGGGTTGACTGCGAAGGCGACACGCTTTTCCGGATGGAGACCGCCAGTGGCAAGCACCAGAGCTTCGCCGCGGAACTGCCGGTCACGGCCATCTGCCGTCGCGCTCGAGGCGGCTGGATCGCGGCGACCAAAAAAGGTTTGGCGTTCTGGGATGCGACCAGCAACCGCTTTGAATTCGTGGTCGATCCCGAGCAAGGACACGCCGACCACCGCTGCAATGATGCAGCGGTGGACCGCCAGGGGCGGTTGTGGGTTGGGACGCTGAACCAACGGGATCTGTTCGCCCCCACCGGTTCGCTCTGGCGGCTCGATCCGGACCTCACGCTTCACAAAATGGACAGCGGTTTTGCCGTACCCAACGGAATCGCCTTCAGTCCCGACGGCCGAACGATGTATGTGACCGACATGTTCCACGGCAAGATCGTGGCTTACGATTTTGACGTGGTCACGGGCAGCATCGCGGCGCGGCGCGACTTTGCCGTTGTGCCGCAGGATGCCGGCCTTCCCGACGGGCTGATTGTGGATGCGCAAGGGTGCCTCTGGTCCGCACACTGGGGCGGTTGGCGCGTGACGCGCTACACCCCGGACGGGCGCATCGATCGGGAACTGCGTCTGCCCGTGGCCAACGTCACCTGCATGGCGTTTGGCGGGTCGCAGTTGGACCAACTGTACATCACCACTGCCTGGGCTTTCCTCAGCGAAGAGGACCGCAAGCAGCAGCCGCAGGCCGGGGACGTGTTCCGAGCGACGCCCGGGGTGAGCGGGCTACCGGAACCGCCGTTTGCAGGTTAGACGTGCCGTGCTTGCTGGTCGCACAGGCTGTATTTGAAGAAGAGGAATCCCACGATCCGGAGAGAATGGCCATGATGACAAAAGAAGAGCGAGTTTTACGGGTGATACGGCGTCAGGACGTCGACTATCTTCCCAGCCAGATCACATTTTCCGACCGCACCCGCGACAGGGAACTCGCTGCCGCTTTGGGCTTGGCGTCGCCCGCGGAACTGGACCACTATCTGGAGAACCACATCCATCTGACGCTGTGCGGCAACGACAAGCCGTTGTTCTATCGGAACGACCCCACCGAGATGGCCCGCTTGTCCAAATTGGGCTTTTGCGGACCGCATTACGAGATGAAACGCGTCTACGACGCTTGGGGGATGGGGGTGGAAGTCGGCAGCGATGGTTTCTTCGCCTGCTTCCATCCGCTGCAAAACAAGGCCACGCCCGACGATGCCGCACGCATGCCGCCGGACGTCAACCGCGAGGTGCTCTTCGAGCCGGACATCCACAAGGCCGTCGAGGCATACCGCGTGCCGGACATCAACCGACCCGGAAACTTCGACGACATGAAACAAGACCTGACGCAGTACTCGGGCGAATTCCTGGTGATGCCGTCCGGATACTTCGGACTGTTCGAGCGAGCGCTGGGGCTGGTCGGCTTCGAGGAGTCCATGTTCCACATGGTGTCGGAGCCGCAGGCCATGCACCGACTGTTGGACAAAATCTGCGAATACCGCATCGCGTATGCCGAGCGGGTGGTCGCGATGGGCTTTAAGATCGCGCATCACGGGGACGATTTGGGGTGCCAGCGCGGCACGATCGTTTCCAAGAAAATGTTCCACGAGTTTGTCTTGCCGCGATTGAACGCGTGCTGGGAACCGTACCGCCGAGCGGGCCTGCCGATCTGCATGCACTCGTGCGGCGATCTGACCGAATTCCTTCCCGATCTGATCGAGATCGGCTTACAGGTGCTCGAACCTGTGCAGCCGGTCATGGATCTGCCGCGTCTGAAACGCGAGTTCGGCAAGGACTTGATCTTCTGGGGCGGCATCGAAACGCAGAACCTGCTCCCGTTCGGCACGCCCGACCAGGTTCGGGCGATGGTCCGCCAGACCATCCGGACGCTGGGCCAAGGCGGCGGGCACATCATCGCGCCCAGCCAGGAAGTGATGAACGACGTGCCCATCGCCAACGTCAAGGCGCTGGTCGAGACCATCGTGGAAGAACGGCAGAGCGTTCTGAACAGGTAAGCGACCGCGCAGAAATAACTTGAACAAATTGTAGCAGGCACACTCCGTGTGCCGTCCGCAATTTACGGCACACGGAGTGTGCCTACTACTTTGGAATGGAACAACTTATTCCTGCGTGGTCGCCAAGCCGCGGCCGCTGGACAGGTGCCAATCTTGTGGGCATTTGCTGGGCTTCAAGCGGTGGTGATGCTCGTCGCCCCGCTCGATCTGCCGCTGGCCTGTCAATCAGGCGTGAACATTAAGGAACGCCAATCAGGGCAGCCGCCAGAACGCGCGTGTCGGCACCCGCCGACACGCTATCTGAAAAAAGCGGCGTTCTGCCATCGCGATGACTTGCGGTCGTTCAACGAGGCAGGCCCCCCTGCATTTCGCCGGAGACCTTGAACCGTCTCTATTCCAGATCGAAGTTGATTTCGTTCGGGCCGTCAGTCCGGATCGTCGCGGTGAGTCCGGAGGTGCCCTGACCTGCGTAACGTTCAGGCAGTTCGGACTTTGGCGCTGCCGGCTCGGTGGATTCTCCAAAGCTGGGCGGCATGTAGGCCTCGCTTTCAAGATCCGCTACCGGCGCTCTTTCAGCAGCCACGGCGAGTTTCAGAATCGTCACCACGTGTGATCCTTCGACCGCCCCATCGTTCGATGAAAACGTCGTAAGTTTGTACGCCCCTTGATCGTTCGTTCTGCCGAAAGCACTACGGTTCTTCTCGGCATTGTAGAACGTGACGTCAGCACCCGCCACGGGACGCCCCCCCCGGGTGATGACGCCGGAGACCGGATACACAGGCTCGCTCCCCTTCTTGGCCGGGGAACCGCAGCCAACGGCCACGATTCCCAATACCGCTACCAACAACAAGTCTCGCATCGTTCGCTCCCGAACCTGAAATCCATCGTAGAATACGTTAAAGCCCTCCGCAGAGGACCGGGGAAGGGCCTAGAACTTTCCAACGGACTCGCCGCCACCACGAGTCCCCAACGCCCCCCATACACCGTAGGGGCTCGCGGCACTCCGTGCGGTCGCTACGCCGACGTTCCCCGTGTCGATGCTCTCGGAAACAAAGAGCACCGAGCCGTCGGTCATCAGGCAGTGGACGCCTCCGGGGTGATAACTGCTTGCGCTCAGCAACGACACGGCACAATCCGAATTGTTGTTGTTGTCGTTTCCGCACGAGGGAGAGTTTGGCGACAACACGGTATTGAAACCAACGTTCTCCGGCTGGCCGTCGCAGTAGGTGGAACTGAATTTGCCTTTGACGAGGTTCCATGTCGTGTACATATTCCCGCTCGAAATGGCAGCAACCGCGGCGAGGCAGGCTCCAGGATTCGTCGTGATGGCCCCGACCTCGGTCAAGCACCCCTCTTGGATTCTTGGAGACCCCTTCCCGTTCCGGCCAAAGCTGGCTTGAACTCTCTCGCTAAACGCGATCGTGTTGCTGGTGCCATCGAGCACATCTTGGAAGGAATAGGTCCGCTGCGATGCAAACAGACCGTTTCCGTCCTGAGAATCTCGTCCGGTCCCGGCATCGACGCCGATGTAGTCCCCGCGGCTGAACGCATAGCTGCAAACCCCCCTGGCAACCCGAATCCCTGGATCCGTCGGGCAACTCAGGCTTGCAATGGTCTGGTTACTCACATTCCGCACCTTCTTTTGAAGGTTTGCAGACCGCCTGGAGGTATGCCAAGGAGTTTGATCAGCTTTTCTTGCACGGGCGAGAGTTCGGCCAGTTGCCTCAGTTGCGACGCGCCGTTCTTCACGATGACGATGCAGAGAGTACTAAACGCATTCAGGATGGCGGGACCCGTCGGGGCAGGACTGGGTCGATTCTCTGGGTATAGACCATACATGGGCTTTCCCTGAAGACTGCGACGAACTTGACGTTCCATCAGGCTCAGCACGATCAGTGCCCACACCACGATGCAGAGGAGGCCAGCGATGCGCTCCGGCTTCTCTAAGAACATCGGAGCCACGGCCAAGGGACCTTTCAAGTAGTGCATGCGCTGCTCGACGCAGATTTGACTCTTGTATTCGCCCAGGATCGACGCCGTCGGGTACTGGCGGATAGGATAGTCCGTCTTCAGGATATAGGCGCCTTCCAGCTGTTCCCAACGCTCCACGGCCTTCGCGTTGAGGCCCCAGGTCAAATGATATCGATTCTTGCGACAGGTCAGGGCGTACTCGAATAGCTCACCTTCTGAGTATTTTGCCTTTGCCGACTCAAGCCGTCGCACAATCACATCCTCCGTCTTGAGGCTGTACCGGTTGAGGTTCCGCGTCACGGCCTCAAATTCCGCCTGAATCTTCGCCACATGGCGTTCCCGCGTGGCCTTTTCCTGTCGAGCCTTCGCTTGACTCCACACAAACACCACGCGATGCTTCGAGGTGACCTTCCGGCCATTCACCTCTCCGCTGATGCTGTCCAGCATTTCACAGGCGAGATACTGATCACGTTTTTCCGGCGGCAAGCGTGCTTGACTCTTGGGAGCGTAGTCTACGGGCTGCAATTGCTCACGACGCTTCAAGAACTCATCCTGCAGCTTCGGCGAGAATACGCCGGCGCAGAGAAACTGTCCGCGGCCCGCTTTAATCGTCAACAGGTTCTCCGGCGTATCGAGCTTACAGTCAGCGACATACTTCAGCCGTGTGTTGGACGGCAATCGCTTTCGGAGTTCCTTAAGGTTCTCGATATGCACTGGCGATTCCGCGGCGTTCCCGTCCAACGGCAAATGTCCGATCGGCACGCCACCATCATGCGTCACATTCAGACCCAATTGAATCTGTTTGACATTCTTACGGCCGCTCTTCGTCCGACCGTAGGCCGGTTGAAGCGGACCTGACTCCTCCCCTTCGGTCGAAAGCTGTCGCTCGTAGCTCCCATATAACTCGACCCCGGTGATGTCGAAATGAACGTGAGCCACATCCAAATCAAAGTTACGTATCGAACTTATCACCAATGCCGTCTCAACCTGGGCGCGATATTCGGAGAGACGCTCCAAAGCCCGCCCGAGAAGATCGTCGTTGAGCTGCTCGGCCGTGACTCCGTAGTACTGAGTCACCCCTGCGTTCTGAGCCCATTCCCCGACTCGCATCAATGCCTTGGGATTGAGCATCCGATTGAGAATCAAAATCTCAGCAAGCGTCCCTAACGAAATGTTTCCCTCCCACGGGACAACGTCATCCACGATTTTCGCAACACCGAGTTTCTTTAAGTATTCCGCGATGGCAGGAAACGCGCCGATAATCTCTGTATCGTACTGTATGCTCTTACCCATCCTTGGTACTCCATGCTAGGCCACCGATCCATCGTGACCCGCCTATTATGCCATCCCCGCGTTAGCTTGCCAAGATCAACTCGCATCGAGGGGTGCGGAATGTGAGTATTTAGTCGGGCTATAATTTTCTGTTACCTTGACATCCTCGCCGGGGATGCGCCCGAGAAGTGTTTCGTTTTCGATGAATGTGTGCGGGCCGTTCCACGCGTTCGCCGCGATGCCGAAGAAATAATCGAACCCGATTGCCCGGGGACCGGGCGCGATTGGATTGTTCCAGTTTGTTCTCGGAGGATTCCCCAATCCCAAATGCCATTTACCGAACACAGCGGTGCGGTAGCCCTGACTCTTGCAAAGCGATGCGAGCGTGAGACGGTTGGTTTCAATGCTCAGCGGAGCTTGGGCACCGATGACTCCGCCGCCATCTCCACGCGTGCGCCAATCGTAGCGGCCCGTGATTAATCCGAAACGCGTTGGTGAACAGACCGAACTGGGCGCGTAGGCATTGGTGAAACGCCGCCCCTCGAGTGCGAGCCGGTCAAGATTAGGCGTCTTGAGCTGTGCCGGCGCACCGTAGCAACCCAAGCTTCCCCATCCGAAGTCATCCGCGAGGATGACGATGATGTTGGGCTTCTGCTTCGGCGCATCGGAAACGGTCAGCGCAGCAGGCGTTTGGGCCGAAACAGGTCGTGCCAGTACGGCGAAGCCCGGCAGCAGGCTGGCGACCAGACCGCAAGCCATCAAGACTGCGGCCGTCTGGCGAACAAACTGAGTGTGGTTTGGCATCGTCATTCTCCTTTTAGTTGCCTTTGACGACACCATTCACAAAACGATGATTGGTTTGCGTCACCCATTTCTGGCGCGCCCACCAGACGGGCATCTCCGGCCCGTTATACGTGGAAAATGCGAATCCCCACACATCGTTTTCGATGGCCAGGTCTGTCAGGTAGTCAAAATACTCCAACCCGGCTTCCGATTCTTCAAAGCATGAATACAAGGGGCTGTAAAAGAAGCCACCTTCAGTAACGACCATGGGAAGCGCGCGACGTTTCGCCTCTCGAGCGTGCTTGGCGTAATAATCGGCCGCGTTCTGCATCAGAGTGGCCCGGTCCCTCTGGTAATTGCCCGCGAGCCACCGGTCAAATCTGTCGATGTTGACGTTGTACAGGCCCCAGAAGTTCGTGATCCACCCCGTATTGTCGAAGGGGAAGTTGTCCGCAAAAGCCGCGTAGGGTGTGAGATTTGGTTCCAACAACTTGTTCAGAAGCTCGTTCTGCCGGGGATTGTCAGTGTTCTCTCTGACGGTTTTGTAGAAATCACCATACACCGCCTTTCCAACGTACAGGTGGTGGTCATAGACCTGAGAGTTGTCGGTGGTGCCAATATTGTTGATCATCGCCAAACTTGCGCTGACGAGAATATCCGGGTGACGATCCCGCAGAAACGCCACGGCGTCGGTGTGCCAGCGAAGATTATCGCGGCCCGCTAGACCGGCGATGTCCGCCTCGTTGGCCGGCTCGATCCAGGCGATGTTTCCGGCGAGGTCTTGTTCTTTCAGCATCGTGACCAATCGATCCATATGACGCGCCAAATGTTCTAACCGTTCTGGCGTTGGGATGGCCATAATCTCATTGCGTAAGGCCTCGCTTTCAACGAACCAGGTGGTGTGCATGTACTCCCAGTCGCTCAAGATGACATAGATGTCATGCTTTTTCGCGAGCGTCATGAACAGCACCAGGCGTTTGAGAACATCTACAGAATTGCCGCCCTGGTGGTTCACGCACTTGAAGCGGTGACTATATCCGGGCACGGTCGCCCTGATCGCCACGTCTCCCCGGGGCGAGCCGTCTTTGTGAAAGCACCAATTCAATGCAGCGTCGATGCGAATCGCATTATAATTGCGTTCTCGCAACCCGATCATCACTTTTTCCAGATCGTGATAAGGCTCGTTTGAGCCCGAGAGGGTGAACCACGCCCATTGTGAAGAACAGACGGCCAGTTTTCGAGGGAGATGGTCTGGAACGGAATAGGTGCTTTCTGTTTCATTTGCTTTGGCAGTAGAATTCATCGCAAACAAGGCGGCAGCGCTTGCCGTTACCGCCTGCGTGCAGAATTCTCTTCTGGATTGGTGTTGGGTCATTTGTATTTCCTTTCTGCAATTACAGACGTGGTTGTCGGCCCCTTGGAGTAAAAGGAACCAGCGGCCGTTGCACTGCGCCGCAAGTCGCGATGGATCAATTCTTCCAGAGATCCGCCGTACGGGCCTTCAGGTCAGGCATCGGCGGCAGCTTCGCACTTGGGACGGCCTCGTACCAAAACGTTGCGGTGGACCAGTCGTCTTCGGTCTCCGCCAAGCCGTTCTTCCAGGCGATCTGCTGGATGGTGATGCGCGCCTCTTCTTGCCATGCAATCGGGTCCGGCAAATGCCAGCGGTACATGGACACCAAGGTGTTCTGATTCAGGCTGCACCCGTTGTACAGAAACGGGGTCTGTTGGATTCCCCAGGCCAGGCCCACATAGTCCTCGCTGCCGGTCCCGACGATGGTGGCGAACTGTTCGTCACCGTCCATGTAGACCTTGACCTCCCCCTCGCCCCACCATTGGCCCGGATGCAGGTTGCGGACACCGATCACCGAACCGATAAACCGTCCTCTCTGCTTTCGTTGAGGCAGGAGTTCGAAGTCCTTCTTTTGGGTCGTGGGGTTTTCGCGGCGGAACAGGACATGTAGCCGCCCGATGTCTTCCGTGTGTTTGTCTGCCACGGTGTAGTCGATCTGGTAAAACAGAGGAACGGCCTTTTGCCCTTCATTGGTGAAGGTCATTTTGGCCTGCCGAACGAACGGCATCGGCAGCCAGATATTCAGGCCGCCCGTCGGCCCCACCGAGTGGACCGCGGAATAATACGGCATGATCTTGCCGTGCGCAAATCCAAACAGGTCGCCGATCGGGCACTCGAGGCTGGGATACTCTTGTCCGTCCCACCAGGCGCGGAGGACACAGGACCGTTGGACGGCTGGTTCCCGGTCCGTGGTCATCCAAATATGGCGAATGGTGCCCGGCCCCTCAATGTCGCACAGTTGAACCGTTTCGCCAGGCTGAATCGACCGAGACGGCGCGCCCTTGCGTCCCTCGCCCAACCGACTGGCCGCTTTGCCGCCTTCGCCGGGCGCCCCGGTCGGATTCTCGAAGGAAATCGACCGCGAAATCAATCCGGTGTCGAGCAGGTAAGGCTGATGGATAAGGTCCGGCTGATGCTGGGCATGCGCCACGTGCGTCACGAATCCAACAGACGCCAAAAACCCGAGGACAAGCACGGTGACCGACCAAAGTTTTCGAAACATTGTGATGCCTCCTTGAGGAATTAGGGTGAGGAAAACGAGGGAATCGAGATCGAGCTTAGTACTGCATAACAACAACCGCCAGGTGCTCGAACTCGGGTACTTCGATGTGTGTCTCTTGATCCTGGTGCTTGAATTTCAGCTCCTTACCGCTGACACCCTCGATGACAGTCCTTGGCCCGACGCCTGATTTGCTTCGAAGGATGATGCTGACTCCTTTGATGGGAGATGGGGCATTGCGACGATCGCTCGCCTTGCTGATCCACGAGTAGTCGTTGATGCAGGAAACAGTGAGGCGTTTGTTGTCGCAATTGAAGAAGGAGCCAGACTGCATTCGTTCGGGACCGCCTCCGTCACCGGTTTCATGATCCAAGTTTCAAACTGCATCGGATGCCCGCGTCATCTTTTTCGTCAACGTGTTCTGCGGCAGATTCGCCCCGGCCTTCCGAAGAGTCTGAACCAGCATCTCCGTATCCAGATCACACGCCGGCTGGCCCGTCCTGATCGACTGAACCGCCGCCGTCCCCGCCGCCTGACCTAGAATCGAACACCCCGGCTGATCCCGGATCGCCCCGTTCACCTTCAGATCGGCGCTCGTGCATCGGCCCCCCACCCACAGATTCGTCCACCCCTTCGGAACGATCATGCCGTAGGGCATCCCGTAACTCTCGCCCTTCTTCAGCCGGTCCATCGTGCTGAACTCCTTGTAATACCGCTGATACTCCTCGGGGCTCAGGTCGTAGACGTGGATGTCGACAGCCTTGCTGTAGATCCCGATCTGATCCGGGAAGTGTCTCCTGGCCTTGAAGTCCTCGTAGTTGAGCGTGTACTCGCCCACTACGCGGCGCGATTCACGCACGCCCAGCAGGTTGCCCGTGGCCACCACCTGCATGTTCTCGCAACCTGGCATGTACTTCCTGAAGAACCGGGCATACTCGTCCACCAGTTTCCGCCCTAGAACCATCGCGTCGGAGAGACTGCGGCACTTGAGAGCGTTCGTGTTGAACAGGTGCCCCGCGTTCATCGTCGCCGTCGATTTGCCGCTCCTGAAAAGGCCCGGTACATGGCGGTCGGGCTGCGAGAAGAACCCGTCGGCGATTGCCTTCTCCACCATCGCCTGCTGCGTCCCCTTCTTGAGGCGGTCGTAGTCGATGTCCGAAATCATCGCGCACAGCGTCGGCGGCATGATCTTCGGCGTGTCCGTGCCCGCTGCATACGCCTTGGCTCCGCAGAGGGAGGACAGCACGCCGTCTCCCGTGCCGTCCACGAATGTCTTTGCGGTGATATAGCGATATCCTTCGACATTGGAAGTCACCACGCCGTTCACATTTTTCTTTTGCCGGTCGACGTCCACGTCGATCACCCGCGTGTAGAATCGAACCTCCACTCCCGCCTGCGCGCAAAGCCGGTCAAACAACGACTTCAACGCCTCCGGATTGAACCCAACCCTGCTGAGAACCTCGCCCTTCCGGTACATCTCGATCGATTCCGGCGTCGCGTTCCCTTCCTTGCAGAGCGTCTCCGAGAGCTCGAGAATGAGCCCGCCGATCACCGACTTCTCGCCGTCGCTCATCGAATACCAGTTGGAGACATACGCGTTCGTCCCCATCCCGCCCATGCAGCCTGTCGCCTCGATCAGCAGCACCTTGGCGCCAAGCCGTGCGGCGCAGATCGCCGCCGCCGCGCCCGAAGGGCCTCCCCCCGCCACAATCAGGTCCCATCCGCGCTCGACGGGCATCTCCCTCGTCATCTTGTACGTCTCGGCCTGGCCCTGCGCTGCGCCGGCTGAGGCAGCTGCGGCCACGCCTAGACTGGCCATGAATCCGCGTCTCGACAGTCTCTTGTTCATGCCCGTCTCCTCTTTGTATAAAGTTCAACTGATAGGGATTTCCTTTTTCCGCCCACCTGCGCCCGTCTCACTGATCGGACCGGGATGGCGGGGGTCCAACCGTGTCCGTCATCTCGCGTTGATTGCCCTGGAGCCTGTACCGCAGCTCGAGCGCGGTGACTTTATCCCTTTTGACGTGAGGGATCTCCCAGTAGACCTTGTTCCATTCCAGTTGTCAAGACTTTCCATATCGGAAAGCAATTTCGATTCGAGGGCCGGTTTTTGAGCTACCTCATAGGCAAGAGAATTCTCCACCGGCGCCGTCATGGGCATTTCGGGGAGACCGCCTCCACCGGGAATGGCAGCCTGGCCGCTGGTGGGAGAATCGGCCCTTCCCTGCACAGGCGGTTTGTCCGAGCTGTCCTGCGCGGCGGGGAAGCCCGGCAGCAGGCTGGCGATGAAGCCGCAGACCAACAAGGCCGCGGCCGTCTGGTGAACAAACTGACGTCGGTTTGACATGGTAACTCTCTTTCTTTGAAATGCTCCCCTTCGCAGACACCGGCTCACTTGCCTTCGGCTGCCCACTGCTTGTTCAGTTCTGCATTCTTCCGGAACGTCTCGTGGCGAGGCGACGCTGGATCAATCAACTTCAATTCGTCGGCGATCTCCCGCGCGTAGATCTCGGGAGACTCGGGACCGAGATCGCCAGTTTCCTCGATCCACCGTTCGAGCCGCGGGCGAAGTTGCCGCAATGTATCGGCGTGTTCGGGTAGCTCCGCCAGGTTGTGGATCTGCCAGGGATCGTCCTGGTAGGCATACAATTCCTCGACAGGACGCTCGGCAGCGAAAAGCAGTTTTTTCCAGAGATCGTCCAGCGAACCATCGGCGTCCAGTTGTCGCAGGCGTTGCACAATGGCTTTGCTGTCTTTGTACTGATTGGGCTGAAGATGCGGACGTCGGGGGTGAAAATTGCGGATGTACAAGAAGCGATCGGTTCGAACACTTCGGATCCGGTCCATCGCCTCGCCACAACGGTCGCGAGCCGCGAAGACTGCCTCGCGAGCCGCATACTTTTCAGCCAGCAAGCCGCGCCCTTGCATGGTTTCTGGGATCGGTATTCCGGCGGCGGCCAGCGACACCGCAGCGATGTCGATGTGTTCGACCAGGTCCTTTCGAACGGTGCCCGGAACGATTCCGGGACCGCAAAGGATCAGTGGAATATGTACACCCTCGTCGTACAAAAACTGCTTGCCCCGAGCATGGCTGATCCCGTGGTCGGTGAAGAAGATGACCAACGTGTTGTCGAGTAGTCCTTCGGCTTCCAACCGCTCGATGACCCGGCCAACGTGCCAGTCGGTCATCCGCACGCTGTCCAGATAGGCGGCCCAATCGGCAAGTAACAGGGGATCTGGCGGGTAGTAGGGGGGCAAGACTACACTCGCCGGATCGGTGGCGCGCCCCAACTGCTGGACGACGCGCTGCACGAAATTCGCGTTGGTTGTTACGGAATCACCACGAAGTTTGCCGCCGTGCAACTGGACTTGCATGAAAAACGGTTGTCCCGCCTGACGCGCGGCCCAATCGTGGCTGTGATACATCGCCCGGTCCCAATCGAAGTTGTAGTCGGTCTTGCCGAGACGGTCGCGAGCCGCGGGGCGGCTGCGGAAATCGGAACCCGGTAGACCACTGCCGATGCACGTCCAGTACCCGGCCTGCTGAAACAGTTCAGCGATGGGACGAACGCCTTCGGGCAACTGGATCCGACGCTCGCCCCGTCCGCTGCGGTGATGATGCGCGCCGATGGTGGTCTGGTACATCCCGGTGATCAGCGCCGAACGGTAGGGCGAGCAGACCGGCGCGGTGGCGTAGGCGCGCGTGAAACGCGTCCCCTCGCGCGCCAACCGGTCCACATGGGGCGTACGGACGCCGGTCTCGCCATAACACGAGAAGTTCGCCGACATGTCGTCCACCACGAACCAGAGGATGTTGGGCCGCGCCTGCGGTGAGGCTTCGGCAGCGAACAGCGGCGCCAGCGGTGCCAGCAGTAGGACGGTGAGGAATATGAGTGTGTGTTTCATAGGATTGGCCTCTGTTTCTTTCCGGCTCGTTTCCTTCATCGGGGTTTGGCGGGATACGGTTTCACTTCGGTGCGCTCGGCCCAAGCTTCCCACTTCGCGGCGAGGGCTTTTACTTTGTCGGGAAATTGTGCCGCGAGGTCGTGCAACTCGGTGCGGTCAGCCTCGATGTCGTAGAGTTCCCATTGCCCTCCCGCCTTGAACACCAGCTTCCATTTGCCCGAGCGCAGCGCGTAATTCCCTGCGTGCGCCCAGAAGATCGCGTCGTGGCCCTCACGCTTGCCCGCGCGGAAGATCGGCGCCAGGCTCAATCCTTCCAGCGGAGGAATTTCCTTGCCCTTCAAGGTTTTGGGATACTCGGCCCCGCCGACGTCCGCGCAGGTGGCCATGAGGTCGATGACGTGCCCGACCTCGCCGGTCAGCTTGCCGCCGTCTTGAATCACGGCCGGCCAGTGCGCGATCAGCGGCGTGGCGATGCCGCCCTCATGCACCCACTTCTTGTAGAGGCGGAACGGCGTGTTGGAGGCGTTAGCCCAGGAGGAGCCGTAGAAGACTTGCGACTCGTGCGTGCCCGGCACGCCGGGCTTGGCGTTGCTGCCATGCACTCCGCCCTCGTTGCAGCCGCCGTTGTCCGACAGGAAGAGGATCAGCGTGTTTTCGTACGCGCCCTGCTGCTTCAGATAATCCACCACGTGGCCGACGGCGCGGTCCATACGGTTGACCACCGCCGCGTAGATCGCCATACGCTCGTCCTGCTCGTTCTTTTCCGCCTCGCTCAGCGCGTCCCAGGCCTTGACCTGCGCGTCGCGCGGGGTGAGCGGCCACTTCTTGTCCACGATCCCCATTTCGATCTGGCGGGCGTGACGCTCCTCGCGTAGTCTGTCCCAACCCTTCCTGTATTGGCCGCGGAACTTAGCGATGTCCTCGGGCGGAGCCTGCAACGGCCAGTGCGGCGCGTTGAAGGCCAGGTAGAGGAAGAACGGCTTTTTCTCCGTCAGCGCCTCACCGATGTACTTGATCCCGTAATCGGCGAACGCGTCGGTGCTGTACCATCCCGGGGGCGGCTCGGCGCCGCCCTCCCGGTAGAGAATCGTGTCGCCCTCGACGATGAAGCGGTCGGGGATGGGCTTGAAGTAGAAACCGCCGCCCTGGGGCACCGTGTAGCTGCGGTCGAATCCGCGCTGCGCCGGCCACTGCGGCAGCTTGTCGCCGACGTGCCACTTGCCGGTTTGGATGGTGAAGTAGCCGGCGGTTTGGAGTACCTCGGCGATGGTCACGCAGTGGTCGTTGAGGTAGCCGCGGTGGTTGTAGAGGCCGGTGAGCAAAGCGGCGCGCGTCGGACTGCAGCGTGCGGCGTTGTAAAAGTGGGTGAAGCACAGCCCGCCAGCGGCCAGCGCGTCGATGTGGGGCGTGGGAATCTCACCCCCGTAGCAGCCGATGTCGGAAAAACCCATGTCGTCCACCATGATAAGGACGATGTTGGGCTTGGCCGCGTCCGCCAGCGTGCCCCCGCCCAGGCTCAGTATCGCCGCCCCGGTGGCTATCCATTTCAGAAAATCCCGTCGGGTGCAGTTCACTCTTACACCTCCTTATTGGTCTGTGTTCGACTTCCGATCGCTGAAGGTCGCCACCTTCCCTCGCCAGTCAACCTCAAGCCGGCCCGCAGGTGTGCGCAGCCGCAGCACTGGTTTCCTTGGTCATCACTGGCCCTCGTGTTCAGGTTCCCACACCGGTAAGGACACCGGCCCTCTACCAGGCTTTTCAAACGCTCCTGCTCCAAGGCCCATCTGTCGCTCAACCGCTCCTCTATCGCAACTCGTCCGCAAATACGTCCTGACCAGCCAGCCCGCCAACCAGCTCTGACAGCGGAAAGGGCTAACTGTTACACTGATTGGACTGTGTTATCATGTACGCCAGGACCTTCTTGAGAAACTCGAAGAACCATTACTCCGGCTTTTCGCCATCCATGTCCTGCTTGCCTTTCTTGCGCTCCTTCCTCGAAGCGCCACCTACGCCTTCAATCTCCCCCATGTACTTCTCGCGATAGACCGCGTCATCACGCTTGCGGAAGACATCCACCAAGGGGTCCTTCGTCCTGACCATCCACTCGCCCAGCAGGTGGGCGAGCGCGGCGATCCGTTCGCGGTGCTCGGGCTCCCCTATGAGATTCACCAGCGCATCGGTATCGCGTCCAATAAAATACGCTTCTTCAGGTTTGCGATGGTCGAAGAGAGCGACCCGCGCCGCAACCGCCGGATCCGCCGCGGCCAACTGACGCATCCTGTTGCAGGTCGCCGTGTGGGCCGTGGCGCCGCCCATGATGCGCGTACCATTCGACCACGGGTTGAAAATGTACAGCCAGTCCCTGGTCTGGATGGCGCGCATCGGCGTGCGCTGGCGACCGGAGTTCTGATCGTACTCCTTGAAAACCATCTGACGGGCTTCCTGTTTCTCGCCGCGAAGCAACGGGGCGAACGAACGGCCGTCGAAGCCGGGCGGCTGCTTGATCTCGAGGACATCGAGCAGCGTCGGCAGGAAGTCGACGGCCGAAATCATGTGCTCGCGATCCGCCGCACCCGCCTTCGTGACGCCGGGCCACAGGACAATGAGCGGCGTGCTGGTGCTGTGGTGGTACATCTGCGTCTTGGCGAACGGCAACGGCATGCCGTGATCGGAGACGAAGAAAATCACGGTCCTCGTCTCTTCACCGGACGTCTTCAGCGCATCGAGAATCGCGCCGACGGCATCGTCGGCGCGACGTACCGTCGAGTAGTAGCGCGCGAGTTCCTTGCGCACGACCGGGTCGTCCGGAAGAAAACCGGGAACAACGATCCCGTCCGGTGTGAAGACCTTCGACGGCACGTGCGGGTCCCCGTCCTTGTAGAACGGCGTGTGCGGATCGGAGATGTTCATCATCAGGCAAAATGGCTTGCCCGCCTCCTTCGCCGCCTTGATGCCCTGTTTGGTCGACGCACCGTAGGAAGACGCGTCCTTAATATGCGGCGTGGTACCGTCGGGAAGCTTTTTAAGAATAATACCCCAGGGAAACGGCATATAGGGGGTCGAGTGCCCCACCTTCTCGCGGATACCCGTGAACCAGCCCGCCTCGCTCAGGAGGTCGCCCAACACCGGGTAGTCCTTGTCCTCCTTCTTGATTGGATCGAACCCCAGAACACCGTTATTGTGCGGATAGCGCCCAGACCACATGACGTTGCGCGAAGGCATGCAGTTGGCCACGACGGTGTGCGCGTAGTGGAAACGCATGCCCCGCGCAGCCAGCCGGTCGATATTGGGCGTGGTATCCTTCACCGGACAGCCGAAGACGCCGACCGAATCGGCGCTCATGTCGTCGACCGTGATGATCAGCAGGTTCGGCTTGCGCGCCTCGGCGGCGAAGCCCGGAAAGGCCAGCGATACAAGCAGCAGGGCGGTGAGGATCGTGATTGTGTGTTTCATGGTCATTCCTTGTTCCTTTCGTGTGTCGTGTTCAGAATCTGCGCTCTATTTCACGCTGAGCGACACCCCGTCGAGGTAGCTCGTGGTCGTGGCGTTGGCGGTGCTCATCACGCCAAACCAGGTGAGCTGCCGGAAACCCTGGTGCTGGTAGGGCAGATCGGCAAAGGTCTTCGTCTCCTGGCCCGGCAGGGTCACGGCCAGCGACCACTTCCCGTCCTCGACGCCGAGCGTGCCGGTGATGACGTACCGCACCCACTGGTCCATCGGCAGGTCTAGTGTCTGGCCGCCATCCAGACGCAGTTTGCCGTCTTGGATGCGCAAACGTGCGCCGGTGCCGCCCGGGGCGCTCTTGCGGTCGCGCCACTCCAGGTTGAGCACGGACGCCTTCTCGACCCGCAGCCAGAAGGCGCAGGTGGCGGCGCCGGACGCATAGTCCACCGTCCAACCCATTTGCGGTTCCCAGGCCTTCTTCAGACCCGCCGCATCCACCAGCTTCACGCTTTGCTTCCCTTCGCCGGCGGTCTCGTTCGTCACCACGATGGCGGCGCCGTCCTTTTTCTCGACGCTCATCTCGACACCCCGCGGCGGCTTGCCCGGCTCGTCGCGTTCGAAGGTGTCGTCCACCGCCACCGGACGGGGTATGGGCGGGGTGCCGACCGGGGCGTAGGTCCACGCCTTCGCCAGGGCGATCCACTCCGCATCGCCGTACACGCCCGCTTTGGCGTAGTCGAAGGGCTTGAAGCCCAAGGCCAGGGCCGGCGAGCCGGGCTTTACCCGGAAATCGCCGTTGTCAGGATCTGTGAGCAGCGGATCGGCGATGATGGAACCGGTCTCATGCCCGGCCTTCTGCCATTCGGCCAGGGGTTTGCCCATGAACTCGATGGGCGCGCCGGCGCTGTTGAACCAGCAGTTGCCGCCGCTCACCGTCTTGGACTTGCCCCAGGAACCGGACAGGGCCGGACCCGTCTTCCACACGATGATGTTGCGCTCGAAACTGATGGTCAGGTGCGTTTCGGTGCGGCTGAGGGCGATCTGGCGCTCCTTGCTGTCCACCAGGATGTTGTTGCGGACGATGTTCTCCTTGCCGTAGTGCTGGTGAAAGCTGCCGTCCTTGGTGTTGTAGACCAGGTTGTCCTCGAAGGTGATGCCGGTCGAACCCTCGTCGGTATACATCCCCCAGCCGCCGTACGAATACGAGCTGATATCGTGAAAAACGTTATTCGCGACCACGGTGCCTTCCGACGGTCCGAGGGTGTAGATGCCGCCCATGTCGGAGAGCAGGCCCTTGCCCAGGTGGTGGACGTGGTTGAAGCGGATGGTGTTCCGCTTGCAGGTGCTGGCGTCGTAACCCCAGCGCCAGCCGGCCGAGATGCCGGAGTAGAACAGGTCGCTGATGTCGTTGTGGGTGACGGTGTTGTCGGGGCTGGAGCCGATCCACACGCCCACGGCGCAGGGGAAGATCCAGCCGCCGTTGCGGATGATGTTGTTGTCGATGGTGTTGCGCTGCGTCGGCTCCTTGGCATCCATCACCCAATTAGCTTCGCCGATGCGCACGCCGCCGGCGCCGAAATCGTGGATGTGGCATTGCCGCACCGTGTTGTCGGAGCACCCCTTGCGGAACCAGAGGGCGTAGATGCCCAGGTGGCCGATCTCACAACGCTCGAAAGTGACATGGCTGGCCCCGTCCGCCTGCACCGCCGCCTCGATGGGCGCCGCCGCCTGGTGCGGCTCGAAGCCGCTCTCCGGCGTCAGCCATTGGCCGTGGCGGAAGGCGAGGCCGCTGAACGTGACATGGGCGACGGGCTTCGCCGCCGTACCTTGAATGAGAATGAAGCGCTCGCTCACCGGCGCGACCACCTGCGATTTGGCCATGTCCTGACCCGGCAGCGGGCGATAAATCAGCACGCCATCGCGGCCCAGAAACCACTCGCCCGGCGCGTCGCAGGCGGCCTTGCAGTTCTCGATGATGTAGTGGCTGTTGCGCTTCCATTGGTTCCATGGTTTCATGCCCGCGCCGGTGGTGACGAGGGTGCTGGTGGCGGCATCGAAGCTGTCGATGAAACGCCGGGTGTTGTCCCAGTTGTGGTAGACCACCAGGTTGACGTCCTTCAGATCCTCCGGCTTCAGACCGCGCAGGATGGCGGCGTCGTCGGTACGCAGCTTTACCGTCTGCCGCGCACCCCTGGCCCGCCTGCCATCGACTCCCCGTTCGGCGTTCAAAACCTCCTCCTCCACTTTTTCCAGGTAGTGCCAGAAGCGGTTCGGTTCGCGGGCGCGCACCGCCCGTTTGCCGTCGACGAAGAGCTGCTCGAAATACCACTTGCCGGCGGCGACTTCGGGCACCTGTGCGGCCCAGACGCCATCGCCGGCAGGCTTGAAGCCGGCAATGACCCGGCCGCCGCTGAACACCGGCTTCGCGCCCGGCGCGGCCTCGTAACGGACCGGCGCCTCGGCGCTGCCGCCGTCCTCGGGTGTCAGCACCAGTGGCTCGACGACGCGGTAGGTGCCGTCCGCCACCACCACGCGCACCGGACCGGTCTTGCCGGCTGCGCGCAGGCGACGCACCGCATCGCGGGCGCCGATGAGGCTGCCCACTGGTTTCGCCCGGCTGCCGTCGGCGGCGTCATTGCCCGTGGGGGCGACATGGACCTCAATGAGATCGGCCGCGGAGATCGAGCAGGCGGCCAGCATCGCCAGCACCGCCGAAACCATGACGCCGGCGACACAAGCACGCGAAAGGCTCTTGCCAAAAGTGAATTCCCTGATTCTCATGCGATCTCCTGACTGATTGATACGGGATTGTGATGATTTGGAGTGTGATGACTGTTTCATAATCTTGGTCCTCTTGTGGCAGCGATTTGGATTTTTTGGATGGAGTTCAGCAGATCCTTCTTGACGGTGACAACAGGTGTTGGGCCGTCCGCAGTATGAAGTGTGACCAGCGGCGCGAGCAGGAAGAGAAACGCACCTTTGGATCCGATCGATTTCCGATCGGGTTCTTTGTCCGGGATCAGCGTCGCGGAGATGTTTTTGCCTCTGACGATCCCCCAGAGCACCGGCTTGTCCGAGGAACGGTCCCATGCGATCCCCTGCCCGAAGAAACCGACGCCTTCCTCCGTCCGGACGTACTTGAGCTGATCGTTGACATCGACCTCCAAGACATAGGCACGCGGTTCGTCATGCCCCGTGGTGTAGAGATACCCGTCCGGGCCCCACGATCCGCCCGAGCAACTCCCCCAGGCCCAGTTGGCGCGCACCTCCTCGGGAAACGTCCACACCTTCACTTCGGCAAACTGGCCGTTCTCGAAGCGATACTTCACGAGCCTGGTGTTCTTGTTCTGATCCTTGCCGTAAACGGCATAGCAGAGCCACCACGAATCGTCTTTGCGCCGGTCGATCCAGGTCAGCGAACCATGGTCGCGCGGCATGCGGATGGTCTTTTCATGCTCGATTTTCGTCCCTTCGACATTCCAGACCTCGATGCTGTTGTCGTTCTTGTCCTCGGGGAAGCGGGAGTGCGCGCAGTAGAGCTTCCCGTCGATGACCGTCCCACTGTTCATGTGGGTGAAATGCTTGAAGGCATCCTTCGTCTTGTCGGCCTTCCAACTGGCAACGGTCATGCCGGTTTCCTTGTCGCACTTGAGGATGGTCGTGTTGCTGATCGCGTAGAGATACTTCGCGTCGACCGCCACGCCCTGGTTCACCTTGATCGGGAACTGCTTCAGCACTACATTCGCCGGTGGCGCGTTCTTCTCGGCGGCAGCCACTTGGAGTGCGAAGCAGCAAAGAACATAGGCAACAATACCGACGGATCGTTTCATGGCTGATTTCTCACACATCCGACACCCTCCGTGATTCTCTGGGCACTTTCACCCCGCCCCTGAACCGCTCCCTCGCCTCCGGCAGGTAAAACCGCATCCGCGCGGGCTCCGCCTCCACCTGCCCCGCCCGCAGCGTCCCGTTCGCGACCTCGCCTCCACCCCCCGGCGCCTCCGCACCATACGCCGTGGAAGCCGCTCCGGCCAGAAGGCCGCAGAGTAGCAAATTCATTCTCATCATGTTCAATCCTTTCCTGTTCCTGATTTTTTCATTTGACGTTCCATCCGGAGCCTCCGGTGGTCAGCGGTTGGTTGGCGCGGGGTCAATCAGGATTTCCAGCCAAATCACTTTTTGCGGGCCGCCTTGTTCGACGGCCAACTCGACCGAATTGTAGCCACGTACAACCGCCTCCAGCGGCACCTCGAACTGCGCGAGCCGTGGAGCGACTTGATTCACGTTCGTGCGTGTATTATTTCCTTCCCGTCGAGGAGGCTCGACCGGTTGAGGCAAGTCTTCAATGGAGCGGCAGACGCTGCCGTTGAAACGCGCGGCGAGTTTCACCGTCGCCAGGTCCTCCGAATCGTCCAAGCCGACGCGGATCACCACGCGGCCGGTCGTCGGTTTCGGGCCGGTATGAATCTGCGTTGTCAACGATTTCCTTGGCGCAATTTCCGCCGGCAATACATTCAGATGGGTGCTCCTGCGCGGATTATTATAAACCAAGTCGAAGTCGTAGAATCTAGCCAGATGAACGCGTGCATTGGCCGTTGCACCCGGCAGGTCGCTGGCGGTGCGAAACAGATCAGCAACCGTGCCATCAATCACCCTTTCGCCTTCCAGTGAACTCAACCTCAGTTGGCGTGTCACCGGGGCGAACCAGTTGAAGAAATATATGCCGTCGGCACCGCGATCATAATGGGAAGCCGTAAAACCGCGCATGGCAGTAAGATTAAAGGCCATGACGTTTTTTTCCCAACCTGGTGTGCAGGCATACGAGTAGTACACCCCGGGCACGATCCGGCATTGGGTTGCATCGAGACCGATCTGAGCGCGCCAGTCCTCCACCGGAACGTCCGGCAACCCGTTCCAATAATCAGTCGGAATGATCATGTCCACCAGCCTCTCTCGCGCCCACGTCACCGCATCGAGCCCCACGCCATGGGTAAACTCCGGCCTGGGCGGCATCCGTACCGCCAACTGCACAGGATGACCGCGCTGCTCCGCGGCAGCTTGCGTCTTTCGGCGCACGGCGCGCATAAAGTCCGTCATTATCTCACGGCCATTGTCGATTTCATCGTTGTTGAAGTGCGGAGTCGTCCGCATCCAATCCAACTCCAGACCGTCCACGTCGTAACGCTGCAATACTTCGGCGACCAGCTTCAGATAATGCTCGCGAACTTCCGGCTTGGCGTAGTTGAACCGGCCTTGTCCACCGCGCGTCCGCCAACCACTTAACCATAGTTGGGGATTCTCAGATAACAGCGGACTAATACTGTGGGGATCGTCCAGGTAATGGTGGTCGTTCATCCGTAGCGAAATCCAGGGTGACACCCCACGCTCGCGGCAGCGCGGAATGAGGATCGCGAAGGCGTCATCGATACCGAGCCTGGTCAACTCGTAGAAGCGGCGCGGCCAATCATTTGTGATGTTCTTCTCCGGCTCGGGAACGTCCCAGTAGCTTGGCCAGACCTCACTGGGATAGGCGACGCGGTGGTAGTTGACGTTCCACAACAAATGGGTGACGCCGGTGCCCTGATACTGATCCACCATCTGCCGCAGCGCGGCGAGGACCATCTCGCGGTTGGCGCCCTTGCCGAGCGGCTTTTCGAGTTGCAGATAATTGACAATCGCATCGGTCGCGTAGTTTACAATGACCACCGGGGGTCGTCCCGCTGGCTCCGCTTTGGCGGCCGAGAGGGCCACCTGCACATTGGCGATGAGTCCGCAAGTCAGCAACACTGCGGCCGACTGGCGAGCAAACTGATTTAGGTTTGTCGTGGTGAATCCCTTTCTTTACGGCAGTGTCTTTTTCCAATCCAGCAGCGCGATCTTAAGCCGTTGCACCACGGCGGGATTAGCCTCGGCCACGTTGTTTCTCTCCTCCGGGTCGGCCGGGATGTCGTACAGTTCCACCTTGCTCCCGTCCGGGTTGATGAACAGCTTCCACTGGCCGTCGCGAATGGCCAGTTGAGGAGGCTGCTGCGGATCCACGCCAAAAACCTTAAAACGCCATTCCCACATGATGGGTTTGTTATGCGGTCGGGACGTACCTTTGAGAATATCGCTCACGTCCTCCCCGTCGGGTTTTATATCAGGCATCGGGATACCGGTTATACTGCTGATGGTGGGCAGCCAGTCGACCGCGGAGAAAACCGAAGTGCTGTCCACGCGCCCCGCGGGAATGTGTCCGGGCCAGCGCGCAATGGCAGGCACGCGGATACCGCCCTCATACATGCTGCGTTTTCGGCCCCTGAACGGCCCCGGCGACCCGACACTGTTACCGAAACCCATTTCTTCGGGGCCATTGTCGCTGGCAAAAAAGACGAACGTGTCATCCGTCAGACCCAGTTCATCCAGGGCTGCCAGAAGCCTGCCGATGGCCTTATCCAGGGAGGTGACCGAGGCACAGTAAATCTTCATCTGCTGGTCCAGGTTTTTGGCTTTCCCGACATAATTTCGCATCCAGGAATCGAAATCATCCTTATCCGGCTGGAGGTCTTTGTAGACTTCAAGTTGTTCAGGAGTGGGCATGAGCTTTTCATGGGGAATTTGTGTCCATAGATTTAAATAAAACGACTCAGCTTTGTGCGCCTGGATGAAACGAATGGCCTCGTCGACGAATAAATCCGTAGAGCGCGGCAGAAATTCAGATGGCTGGAAATTATCATTCCTCCAACCGTGGCTGTTGGAAACAATGGTGCGATGATCGTCAATTCCATAGGCACCCGGACTGGGAGCATTTGTGTCGTTGGCCCCGCAAAGGTGCCACTTGCCGAAGTGTCCGGTAACATAACCCGCCGACTTGACCAAATCGGTGACTGTAGTAACATCCGGGTCGAGCCAATTCGGCATATCCCGTTCTTCATTCACCTTATGGTTGTCGAAATGGCCGTGGACTTTATGGCGGGCAGGGAAATGACCGGTCATGAAGGCGGTACGGCTGGGCGAGCAAACGGTTGCGTTCACATAGAATTGGGTGAACCGGGTACCCTCTGCTGCCAGCCTGTTCAGGTTCGGGGTCTTCAGATAAGGATGTCCACAGACGTTGAGATCGCCCCAACCCTGATCGTCGGTAAGGATAAAGAGGATGTTGGGTTTCTTCCTTTGGACCGTGGCGGCTGGTTCTTCCTGCGCGTACAAATTCGCCACGCCCGTCAAGAAGCCCGGCAGCAGGCCGGCGAGCAGGCCGGCGAGCAGGCCGCAGGCCACCAACCTTGCAGCCGTCCGGCGAACAGGCTTACCTTGGTTTGTCATGATGATTCTCCTTAGTTTGAATTGGGTGTTGTTTTCGCCAGGGCGATCCAGGCCGCATCGCCATAGACCCCGGCCCGGCTGTAGTCAAAGGGCTTGAAGCCGGTCTGCTTGATGACCGTATCGGAAGCGAAGCGGAAATCGCGTTTCTCCGGGTCCACAAACTTCGGATCGGCAATGATCGAGCCTTCTTTATCACGGCCCATGGCCCGCCACTGGTCCCACGACTTGCCCGCGAAGCCCAAGTCCTTCCCGTCCGTGCGCCAGTAGATGTTGTTTTTCAAGTTCACCCGAACATCGTCTCCCCACTGATGGTTTCTGCCAAAGAGCTCGCCCTGGTCGAAATAGACGATATTGCGTTCGAACGTGAAGGAGAGGTGGTCCCCGGCCTTCTTTTGTGCTGTGCCCCTCACCTGCTCTTGCTCGCTGAAGGCCAGGATGTTGTTGCGCACCGTATTGTTTCGGCCGAAATGCTGATGGAAGCCGCCGTCCGAGACGTTGTACACCAGGTTGTTCTCATAGAGAATATTGGAGCTGCCCTCGTCGGGATACAGGCCCCAACCGCCGTAGCCCCAACAGTAAACGTCGTGGATGACGTTGTGGCTGATGACCGTGCCGTCGGAGATGCCCAGGGAATAAACCCCGGCAAGGTCGCTCTGGCGCCCCTGGCCCAGGTGGTGCAGGTGGTTGTAGCTGATGTTATTGCGCTTCGCCAAGCTATTGCCGAAGCCCCAGGTCCAGCCCACCGACACGCCGGAATAGTAGAAGTCGCCGATGTCGTTGTGGGTAACGTTGTTGTCGTAGCTATGGGCGATCCACACGCCCACGCCTTCGGGAATGATGCGGCCGCCACTCTGGATGATGTTATTGTCCAGGGTGATATGATGGGTCTGCTCGGCGGTATTGCTTCGAATACTGATTTCGCCGATGCGCACCCCGCCCGCGCCCAGGTCGCGGAACAGGCATCGTTCCACCCGGCTCTGGCTGCAGCCCCGCCGGAACCACATTCCGTGGGTGCCCACATGCGCGATTTCGCAGTCCTGGAACAGGACATTCCGGGCGCCGTCGAGCATCACGGCGGCCTCATTGAGAGGCGCGGCGGCCTGGCCCGGACCGAAGCCCCCGGCCGGCGTGAGCCACTGCGTGTGATGGAACGTCAGCCCCTTGAAAGCCACATGCTCCACGAACTTCCCGTTGGCGGGATCCCCTTGGATCACAAGGGACTTCCCGGCGACGGGCGCCACGAATTCCATGGAGGCGGGATCTTCGCCCATCCGCGGCTTGTAGTAGAGCTTTCCATCCCGAGCCAGGAACCATTCGCCAGGTTCGTCCAGCGCGGACAGGAAATTCTCCAGGTGGAAGTAGCCTTTAGAACCCCAGGCTAAATCCTTCCAAAGATTCCAAGGTTTAAGGGCCTTGCCGCCCTCGGTAGTGATGGTGCGGCTGTCCGCATCGATGGCGCTGATGAAGCGGCGCGTGTTACTCCAGGAGTGGGACACTGACAGTTGCACATCGGCGCGCTGCGTCAAGCTCAGCGGCGTAAGTAGCGACATCACCTCCTGGCTCACGGTGCTGGTCTGCCGAAAGCGGCCCTTACCCAGATCGGTCTCGACCACGTCCTCAAAGAAAAACGGGTCGATGTTGGGGTCCCTGGCGCGCTGTCTGGAGCCTGGGAGTGCTGGCAGCCTGGCTATCTCCTCCCAGTTGGTGTCGGGCTCCATGGCGCGCTGGGCGCGGCGGCCGCCAACCCACAACTGCTCGAAATACCACTGGCCCGCGGCCACGCCCGGCACGTCGGCCACCCACAGGCCGTTTTCCCCGCGCTGGAACCCGGTTATTCTCCGGCCGCCGCTGAACACCGGTTTCGCCCCCGGCGCGGCCTCGTAACGGACCGGCACCTCGGCGCTGCCGCCGTCATCGGGCGTCAGTACCAGCGGCTCGGCGATGCGATAAGTGCCGTCCGCCACCACCACCCGCACCGGGCCTGTCTTGCCGTCGGCGCGCAGGCGGCGCACCGCATCGCGGGCGCCGATGAGGCTGGCCACCGGCTTCGCCCGGCTGCCGTCGGCGGCGTCATTGCCCGTGGGGGCGACATGGACCACCATCTCGGCCGCGGAGATCGAGCAGGCGACCAGCAAAGTCAGCACCGCAACCGTCGTGCTGAGAAGTGGTCCGATTCCGATGTGCAGTGCCTCGCGGCGAGTACTTACAACTGCGTGCTTGTTGCCTTTCATGTTGTTGCTCCTGATTGGTTAGGTGTTAAATGATGTTCCGTTGGGCGAATAGATTGTGGCCCGCTTTCAGGCCTTCCTTCAAGCTAAAAGGTGATTCTTTGTTTGCACAACAAGGGTTTCTTTTCATAATCATTTCATATTGGATTCGGAAAAGGCATACGCCTTTCCCGAGACGAGGCATCTCTTCACATCCAGGCTTCCGCCGGCCATTTTCACAAAGGGTATCCCGTTTTCGAGACCAACGTTCCCGTACCCTGAATGGCAGGAGAAGAAAGAGGTGAAATCATTACCGATCTGCGAATCGATATAGAGGGTCTTTGTGACCGCATCATACCGTACCCCGGTCAGTCCCTGAATCATCCCGTAACTGGCCATGGCCCTGGCGTACCAGTGTCCGCACTCAAACTCGTTAAAGGGATTACGGACCGTACCGTCGTATCTTTCCCTGCAGGCCGTTACGATGGCGAGTGCCTCTTGTTTTTTGCCGAAAAACATCAGATGGGAGGCGATCTGGTATTCGATTCCGGTCCACACCTCATTGCTGAAAATAAACGGCAGAGAGAGCTTGCCGCCCTTGGGCCATGAACAGAGCAGCAATCCGCCGTCATTCCTCATGGCGAAGGTGGGCCTCTGCGGATTGGCGTGATCCTTCAGGTCGGACTTGAAATTGTATTTGTGAACAGACATCAGGTGGCTCAACACCTTTTTGTTGTCCACGATCTCCTCATCGATGCCACACACCTTTGCGATCCACATACCGATGATCCCGTCGGACAGGCAGCCTTTGCCGTACTGGTACTTTGGCCCCTCCTTCTTCAGCAGCACCCTGGCCTCGTCAGAATAGGTCGTCTGAAGGGATTTGGCGTCCGTCGGAGAGGGGGCGTTCAGGCCATCCACGCGGATATCATGGATGAAATACTCTCCGTCGAACAACTCATCTTCCAGTGTTATTACTCCTTTCCTCAACAGGGTTTCATATCGGCTCACATCCTCTCCCAGGTGCTTGCCCATGATGGCGATCGCTTTCAAGGCGCCCAAGTAGAAACTGGTACACATTCCGTTGGGGCCCCAGAGTTCGACGTCATAGGTATTATGGTGCGGTTCTTCCAGCGTGCCCGTGCCCCTTGGATCCCACTCTCGTATGCAGTAATCAAGGCTGTTCTGGGCCTGGGGGTACAATTTCCGGAGCCACTCGTCATCCCCCGCGATCCTCCATTCCCGGTGCAGTTTCATGATGCCTCCCAGCTGCCCGTCAGCGGCTGCAATAAATTCGCGCCGGTGATACCGGAGGGGAAGCGCGGAACGAAAATTTTGATAGCCCACGTCATTCTGGTTGCAGAAAAATTCGTCCTCACGCAGGGACCTTTCCAGTGAGGGGAAAAGGTGAGGGATGGCCTGTGCGTAGTTCCAGACGTGTGTACAGGATCCGGGGCAACATCCACTTGTATCATTGCAGCCTTCCCAGCCCCAGAGTTTGCCATCGTACTGCCGCAGCACCGTGGGCGATTTAAGGATGGTCAGGTTGGCCGCCACCGCCTCAATGACCGCGGGGGGCAGGGTGGAATGATAAAATGTTTCGGTAAAGCGTTCCGTCCGGCTTTTCAGGTTGGCGTAATTCGACTGCCAGTATGAAGCCACATCGGCAATATTTTGGTAACGGCTGCTATACCACGGCTTGTAATATTTCTCTTTCGGGCTGTAGCCTGATTCGGGATCACTGGGGTTTTCGTTTGCTTCCGGACCGGTTCGCATGTCCGAGTTGGGTACGTACCAGGAAAACAACAGGCGGACGATTTTCTCCTCGCCCGGCTTTAATTTGATCGGGACAAAGAGCGAGGCACCGGGCGCATCCTTTTCTACGGGATCGGTGACCCTTGGTTCGGCGTTCTCAATATGTTTCCAAGTGATGGACAAGGGATCGAAATAGGTTCCCCGGAACCAGCAGTGATCCACCTGCGTGGCATCGTCCACGTTGAAGAGAGCAAAGTCACCCTGCAGATGGGGCTTCTCTTTCGTGCCTTCATTGGAGAGGACAAAGCCGTTCGGCATGGGCCTGATGTAGTTCTTACATCCCGGTTGTTTCATGAAGTTGACCGTACTAAATGAAAATACGGCATCCAACTCACTCTTCCCGCTATTGATAAATCGGTATTCCAGTGCACCGCAGGGCAGGCTTGAATTGTCCTCATCCAGCGGAATAAAAGGGCTCCACCCTGTGATGCTGATATCCATCGGAATGTCTTTATCCCTGAGCCGGACAATTCCAAAAGGAAAACGGGCATCGAATTCCGCATCGTCGAACCTGGGAAGACCGTAGCTGGTCCCCGCTCCTCCCCTGGCGGACATGGGACGCCCGAAGACTTTCCAGTCAGGTATGGGTCCTTCCAGTATCTTAGCCCCGTGCTCAAGGCCTTTCACCGAGATCGCTGCAAACATGGTGGGATCATTGAACATATCCGGTTTATTGAAAACAGACACATGGGAGATGGCGCCGCTGCCTTCCAGACAGATCATGCCGGCCCCCATACCGCCGATGGGGAATGCGACACGGCTCAGGTGCTTGCCTGTGTACGTGTCGTTGAAAGCTCGCTTGCCTGCCTTATCAGCCGCGGGAGTACTCCCGGCAGGCAATCGCTGTGGGTTCTGGCCGTCAGCGGCCTGCTTTCCGTCCCCGGCAAACGCTGCCCCAAAACATCCCGCCACCAGGAATCCAGCACAGATACTGCGTATCGCTTCGTTTCTCATTTTGGTGTCTCCGTCAACAGTTGTCCTGCTCATTAAACCGCCAGTTCGGTTGAAGTCACGGCTTTTTGCCCAGGAACACGCCGTTTGCACGCTGCAGCCGCTCGGGGTACTCGTGCCAAACCGGGTCTGTCGGTCCGGAATTCGTGCGTGCCACGGCGCCCCAGAACCCGTGCTCGCGCCAGGCGCGGGCCGCGTGTTCGACCACTTCCCAGTAGGCATCAGAACGCTCCTCCCAGCGGAGCCGGTGATCGGCGCAGTAGCTGGCGCCTTCGCCCAGCACCAGCGGGATGCCGGGGAAAAGCTCGTCGCGCACCTTGAACGCCTGCTTCACCGCGTCGGTAGCCCGCTGCTTGAACCGATCGATGTTCTTTTCGAGATGTTCCTGAAGCAGCCGTTCCAGCTCCGGCATCGCGTTGGGGTCGAGATTGCGGTACAGCCAGATGCGGCGATACCAGTCCTCCTTCAGCGGTGGCCGGCCTGCGCGGCTGTCGACAACCGTCTGGAACGGCACCACGTCCGGCCGCAGGAACCGCCGGACCTGAGCGTAAGCCGCAGGATCGTTCAGGTCGACGTCGGCTCGCATCAAGCCCTGTTCGAAAACACCGTAGACAGGCCACAGGTAGTAGCTGTGGAAGTTCCAGACCTGCGCGTTGCGCGGGATGACATCCAGAAGTGTATCCGGCCTTATGGTGTCCACGGCAAAACGAACGTCCGGATGCCGCGTGCGGAGGAAGTCGAGCGCCTCTTCATGCAGCAACCGGATGCCGGTGAGGAACTCGGTGCTTGGGTTCGTAGCCTCATAGCCGCCTCGGAACTCAAAGCCGTCCACCTCGTTGAAGATCTCGGCGAAGGCGACGACGTCGATCAGTTCCCGCTGCCTCAACTCCTCAAGGATGCGGTCCAGGCCCCGAGCGAAAACCATGAAGCGTTTCTCCAGGGGCAGCCCCATCAACTCGGCCGTCAGCTTCTTGTCGGTGAACCAGAACGTGTGCAGGTAGTACCAGCTCGAGAGGATCAGCTTGACGTTGTAGCGCTTGGCGACCGTGCATAACTCGATCAGGCGTTTGAGCAGATCAATGCGACCGCCGCTCAGGTGCTGCAGTTCGCGGGTGAAATGACCGTGACCCGGGAGGACGGGGTAGAACTCCAGTTCCCCGCGCGGTCGGCCCTCTGCATCATGCGTGATTCCCGTACCGCACTCGGTGCGGATGCAGTTGAAGCCGCGCTTGACCGTCTCCGCCATGCGCACTTCCAGGGCGTTGAAGATGCTGTTGGGCCCCATGCTCAACAGCCCGAAATTCCAGAACGAAATGGCCAGGCGTTCTTGTTCGATCGGGTCCGCCGCCTGAGTGCCACCCGCCGCCCGCGTGCCGGTCGCCGCAACCGCCGAGCT